>OJAW01000306.1_pt1 | contig 37324 bp, 55 predicted proteins | sample 1589151 | NCBI WGS metagenome assembly OJAW01 (sample SAMN03283290) | human gut metagenome | biome: human-associated habitat; material: feces | host: Homo sapiens | place: Peru | collected 2012
GATAACGGAGTTACCCGATAATCTGACAGTCGGCGGTTCGCTCGACCTTAGCGGCACGCAGATAAAGAATAAAGTTGCGGCAGAGAAGAAAGTATTAAGGCTTGTTGACGGCATGGAGCGACCGGGTAAATGGCTTTACGCCGACGGTATACTGACGCACGTCAAGCGAAAGAAGAAAATCAACGATTATATCTTCTATGTTGGCAAGATCAAAGGCAAAAACGTTATATTCGACGGGAAAGTCTATGCGCATTGCAAGAGCCTTAAAGAGGGCATACAGGACCTCGAATTTAAGCACGCAAAAGCACGCGGAGCCGAACAGTATCGCGGCATATCGCTCGATAAAGAATTTACTCCCGACGAAGCGGTGACTATGTATCGCATAATCACGGGGGCGTGCAGACAAGGTTCTGAGAGCTTTGTCAAATCGCTCGGAAAGTTAAAAGATAAATACACGTTAAAAGAGATAATCGAAATTACGGACGGACAATATAACTCGAGTTCGTTCAAGGCGTTTTTTGAAAGAGGTGAACAATGTTGACGCTTGAAGAGATCAAAAGCAAAGGCTTGGCGGGCGATTACACCGCTATAACCGAAAGCGGCAGAAGATACGACGCTACATACGTCAGCGAGTACGGCGGGGTAATGTTCTTCTGCATACCTTACGACGAGGTGGTAGTCGGGTACGAGCCAAAGGAGTGAGTTATGGACTGGGAAAAAGACGGGGCATATCGTAAAGCGGTAGGGCGCGACGGTACGTTTTGGGTGAAACGGATCCACGGCAAGTGGTGGGCGTGGTACAAACCGAACGAAAGCCCGCGGATATGGCTTTTGTCGGCGACGAGCTTAACCGAGGTAAAACGGCGGTGCGAACTGACCGCCTATTGGGAGATATGAAAGAAAATGAAAAAATGGGAAACTTTGACAATCGATCAGATGAGCAGAGCGAACGCGATCGTTCAGCGGCTCGTCAAGGACTGCGTGAACGCATGGAACGGCAAGCGTAACGGACATACGGCGTTCGACACGTATAACCGCGTGGAAGAGATACACGCGATACTTCACGAGGAGAAAGGAAATGAAATTGAATCTTAAGGCAGAGAACGCCAACGAGCAGAGAGTGCTCGATTATTTAGAAGCGAATGCAAGCGACGTGCTTGCGGAAAAAATAAACGACGGGAATAAAACGTTGAAAGGCTTTTTCGCTTATGCCCGTGGTGAAGCGCAGAAGCTTGCGGTAAACGGTTGCGCTTGCGTCGAAGATCGGACGGTGTTCGGTTGGGCGATCCACTATTTCGAAGAGGAAGATATCAAAGAACCGACGGCGGCGAAAGAACCGGCAAAGGTTATAAAAGCGACGGAAGCCGCTAAAACGCCCGTCAAGGCGAAAAAAGAAGAGAAGTCGAGCATTCGGACGGAGAAAACAAAAAAGCCCGAGGATAAGCCCGTAAGCGGTCAAATATCGTTATTCGATTCATTGTTCGGGGGTGTGAAATGATAAGAGAGAAGATCCCCGACAAGGTAATATCGAAGATTACGGATATAGAAGCCGAGCGGGGCGAGTATGAGATAAACCGAACGCGGTGGTATTCGTATTATGAGTACACCGACGGCGAATTGAGCATTGCTTCGGTCGTGGTAAAAAATTCGCGTAAATCGATAATTGACCTGCCGACCATATATCTGAAAAAGGTTGCCGTCGTTACCTTAAGCGGCAAAACGTATATGCGCGATCTGTTTTGCAACTATTACAGCGGTTATCAAATATTTTGGGGCGATCAGACCTATCATTCGCAGAACCCGGGCGGAATGGTTATAAACGATTACGAGTCGGCGATTTGGGTTAATATGAAAGGCAACTTCCATTGTTACGAGAACGACGTTCTGAACCCCGAATTTTTAGACGATACGGAATTTAAGTATTGCGCTTACGACGGAACGGTGGACGTTCTCGAGTATCTGAGAGCGTACAAGGCAAACCCGAAGATCGAACTGTTGGCGAAAATGTGTACTTGCCGCTATGCCGTCAAGAAGCGCCTTGTAAAAGCGGTCGAGAAAGATAAAGCGTTTGCGCGGTTTCTTGCTTCGAGTTCGAACCGGGAAGAACTGCGACGGCATAATTTTTCGGTAGAAGTGATCGTAAGCGCATACAAGCATAAAACGACGTTTGATTACGAACACAAACTCGAGCAGACGAAGAAACGTTTCAGATACGGCGGAGCGACCGAAAAAAGGATCGTTTCGTTATTGAAAAGTTTGCCAGAAAAAGATTCGCGGCGGTTGCTCGGTTATATCGAGGAAGCCGGAACGGAGAATTATATCGACTACATGAAAGCGGCGATCGCGCTGAATCTCGATCTGACTGAACCGAAAAATTATATGCCGCATGATTTTAAGTATTGGCACGACGTGCGGATCGACGAGTATAACAGTTTGCTTGCGAAGATAGACGAAGAGAAGCGAGCGGAACTTGTCGGAGCGTTTGCGGCTGTGAGTGCGGCGTATAAGCCGTTTGAGTGTATCGGTGAAAGCTATTCGGTGTTTATAGCGCAAAAGCCGACGGATCTTGTAAGAGAGGGCGATCTGCTTCACCACTGCGTCGGACGAATGGGTTACGATCAGAAGATGAGTAAAGGCAAGACGCTGATATTTTTTATCCGTTTGTCGGATAAGCCGACGGTGCCGTACGTAACGGCAGAGATAAACCCGAAGAGCGGAAAGTTGTTGCAATGTTACGGCGATCACGACAGTAAGCCCGCCGACGAGGTAATGTCGTTCGTGAACGAGCAGTGGTTGCCGCGGGTTGAGAATCTTATATCAAAGGGGGCGGTAAAGTATGAATGCGCCGTGTAAAGATTGCGAACGCCGAGAGGTCGGCTGTCACTCGGTATGCGCCGAGTATAAAGAGTATAACGAACACCGGGAACGCGTAAGAGAACTACGACATTTAGACACAATATTGAGCAGTATGACGCGGTCGTGCTATCGCACTCGGCAAAGGTATCATCAGAAATACGGGAGAGAGATATGAAAGAATATTTTAACGCAACAGATCGAGAGAACCATTTAAAAATCACGTGCTGTCAAACTGCAATCGAAGATATGCTTCAATCGAGCGCTCCGACGGAAACGGAACGGAAAGCGCTTAACACGGCGATGAAGAAGCTCGAAGAGTTTTCGATCAGCGTTTACGGACGGTTAGGCGAGGCATACAAGCGCAAACTTTTGCGGACCACGCAATGCAACGCGGTGAAGATTGTCGGGCGTTACGCTCCGTTTGCGGCAGCTATATCGCATTGCGCTTCGGAAGATATAGCGCCGTGCTTCGAGAAGCTTCGGATTCTGAACTGCTTCGGGTGCAAGAAGTTCAAAGACCACGCGGCGGTTAAGGACTGCGCCGTGTATAACTTGGGCGTGGCGGTCGACGCCGCGGGAAAAGATGACGGCGTTTGTCCGTACAATATGGGCGACGATATAGATCTCGACGAGGTGGAAGAATGAGCGATAAAGAAAAGCAGATTGAAGAAATGATGTTGACAGTCCCGCAAAAAATTGTTGCTTATGACGGCAATCCTGCGGGGCAACACTTATACGGCGAACAACGTCAAGAAATAGCCGAAGCCCTTTACAATGCAGGTTATCGCAAAGTACCGATTGGCTCGGTGATTGTGTCGATTGAAGAGCGTGAAGCGATTGAAAAGCATGTCGAAGAACTTATAGGAAAAGGCGCACACATTGAAATCGAAAATTACGAACTCATGAAGACAGCAAGAGCATTATTTGACACAAGCGCGCGGACAACGGATGCGTATGTGGCTTTTAGACAACTGTTAGACGTTTCCGATTTTGCGCTACATGCGAAAGAACGCATTTATGAAGCAAATGCCGAAATCGAAAGGTTGAGGGGCGAAATTAAAAAATTAAGAGGTGAGAAACAATGACAACATATCAAAGCATAGTAATAGACATTTTCAAAAGTGTCGGAATCGAAGTAAGCAGAGAGCAGATCAGCAACGCAAAGAATATCCTTATAGCGGGGATAAAAGATAAGGCAATCGAAAGATTTATGTTTGTGGAAGATGGGAGCCTTAAAGACAAGGACATAAAGGAAATAAAACGCAGAGCTCCCGAAATCAAAATTGTCGTTTATAGACAAGGCTCCCCCGCGCCTATAATGCAAGACGCTTAAGAGGTGAGAAATGAACGACAAACAAAAATCGACTAAACGGCGCATGGCTGAATACATATGCGACAGTTCGGAAGATATATGCAAGGTGTGCGCGTTTTTTGAGCGGTGCAACGAGAATTTCAAAGAGGGCGACGAGCCCGACCGCGAGAACTGCGTCAACGGGATACTCAATTACTTCGAGGGCTTGAAGTACAAAGATGAACGAGCAGATTAAGAGCAAGGCACGGGTTCGGGAGCATGCGGAAGTGTTTACGGCGGAGCGAGAGGTCAAAGCAATGTGTGACCTTATACCGTCCGAGGTGTGGGAGAACATAGAAAGCACGTTTCTCGAACCCGCATGCGGCACGGGGAATTTTATCGTCGAGATACTCGAACGGAAATATCAACGGTGCCGAAACGAGAAAGACGGCTTAAAGGCACTTGCGAGCGTTGTCGGGGTAGACATACAAGATGACAATTGCCACGAGTGCCGGGCGCGGCTTTTAAGGCAATTCACGGAGCGGTTTCCGAACGCAAGCGGGCTTACGGTCATATTAGCGGGCGGAATCCTTAAGAACAACATAATATGCGGCGACTTTCTGAACCCGAACAAGAAACTTAAGTCGATCGGAGCGGAGCCGTGCGCAAGGTATATCGAAACGTTAGAGAGAGTAAAGAGAAAATGAAGAGTTATGTGAGCCAAATGGAATACATACCGCACGAGGACGCAAGAGCGATCGCATTCTGTCTGAACTGCGATAGCAAGAAATGCAACGGTGACAAATGCGAAAAACTGAAACTTTTCGAACGCGAGTTAAGGAGAGAAAAGAAATGTCAAAAGAATTTACGATCGAAGATCTGAACGCTTTTTTAAAGACGCTACGGGCGGGCAGTTCGCGGCTCGAGCGTTTATGTGCTTACGTAAAGCGTTTAGAAATAGACGCAGGCGCCGTCAGTTCGGCTTTAAGCGGCGAACACGTACGCGGCGGATTACCGAACAGCAAAGTCGAGAAAGCGGCTCTACGGCTTTATGACGCTCGCGAACGATTAGCGAAAGAATGCGAGATCTACTACCGAATCGAGGACAGACTCACGGAAGTGATGAACTTATATCTCAACGACGAGGAGCGGGACATAATCGTGTCGCACTACATACTCGGCATGTCGTTTAGAAAGATAGCGCGTGATAAATATCTCAGTGAACCCACGGTCTACCGTTGGCTTGACAACGCTAAAGAAAAAATCGTCAAAAATTGGTAAAAATGGAAAGATGATAGTAATGATAGTATTTTATGTGCTATAATGCTATCGTCAAAGTTTTTCATTTTCTTCTTTCCTTACGGGGCAAGCCGCTTGACGATTAAATTCGTCGGCGGCTTTTGCTTTGGAAAGGGTTGACAATGTTTTTACACTGAGGTATAATACAAGTGCAATTCGACGAGAGCAAACACCCGAGAGATAAAGACGGTAAATTCACCGACGGGAACGGAACAACTAAAGAGGCATACGATAGTCGCGATACATTCGGCAATATGATTCGCAACATGCCGCAAGGCGCAAAGGAGCGAGTTGCCGAGATAAGCTCAACGACTGCGAAACCGAAGTTTGGCGGCGCAAAGACGCCCGAGTTCGTCGACGCTCTGACAGACGCAAAAGCGACGGTCGCGAAAGAGCGTCCGCAAGATTCATGGCGTGTGAGTTCACCGTCAGCCGAAGAGTTCGAACAAGAACACCCGGGCGCGGTAATGCATGTCACTCAAGGCGGTAGCACTGTCGCAGTAACACCCGACGGCGATATTGTCGGCGTGTGTAAGAAACCCGGCGACAATGTGAGCGGAAGCGACTTGCTTAAAATGGCGGTTGAGAACGGTGGCAAAAAGCTTGACGCTTTCAGTAAGCTCTTCTATTTCTATACAAAAAATGGTTTCGAGCCCGTAAGTTGGACGCCGTTCGATAAAGAATACGCTCCGACCGATTGGAGAGAGGAATACGAAGAGGAGCCCGTTATTTTCTATAAGTACACGGGCAAGAAAACTGCGTATGCGACGAAAGAGGATTTCTTTAATGCCATAAAAGCAAGTTCAAGTTATGACGAGGCGCAAAAGGCGCGAGATGAGGAAATAGAGAAATGAATTATAAAGAGATGAACAAATCAAATACAAGTTACGAAGATTTTGAAAAGGCTTGTTACGAATGTGCAAAACGTGAACCCGACGTCAAATACGCTTACGAGGGGCTTGATTATGCAAAATCTATGGACGGTATTAGAGATTTGTATGATCACAACACAAGTGTAGATTCTGCGGTCTATCTTCTTTGTTACTAAACCGACAAACAATTCAATACTGAAGCACTATCCGAAAGGACGGTGCTTTTTTTATGCCTAAAAACGGAGTGATAAAATGGAAAAAGAACTTACAGCAAAGGAACGTGTTCAATTTGAACTTGACGAACTCAATCAGAAGATAGTAAAGTTGTCGGCATTTCTTTTCGGTAGTGCAATTATCGAAAAAAAAGACATTTCAAATGCGATGAAAGGGTTGTTAAAAAGACAACTTGCGCAAATGCAAGACCACGCTCAAACGCTTCAAGAACGGCTTGAGATTTGGGATAAAACAGACGAAGAGTTAAGGGCATTATAAAACCGCAAAACTAACAGGTGAAACAATGGCAAGACCGCGAAAGGAAATAGACAAAACTGAATTTGAAAAATTGTGCGGATTGCTTTGTACACAAGAAGAAATCGCGGATTGGTTCGACTGTTCCGTTGACACTTTGGAGCGTTGGTGCAAGCGCGAATATGGGGTGGGTTTTGCGGAGTCCTATAAAAAATATATAGGGCGGGGCAAAATAGCATTGCGACGGTATCAGATGAACCTCGCAAAAGAAAGCGCGCCGATGGCTATTTGGCTCGGTAAACAAATCCTCGGGCAAAGAGATTACAAGCAGTCGCAAGAAGCCGTAGAGCAAGACACAGCGGCTGATAGCAACGTCCACGTTGTATTTGAGTTTAAGGACACGGCAATAAAGAACGATGGCGATAAATAAAACTATTCCCGAGATATATCAGCCGTTATTTCTTCCGAATTGGACACCTGAAGAGCAAAAGCGTTTTACGCCGGCTTACAAAGAAGAATTAAGGCGACGGCTTATCTTAGGTTCAGGCGGTATCAGCGAGAGCGAACTCGGCATAAAGGAAATCGTGTTAAAGGGTGGAAGAATATCGGGCAAAACGAAAAACGACGAGTTATCGAGCGTTCCGCTGTTCTTCGGCGATAAAGGCGATATGTGGTATTGCCGGAGTGAGGACAGTACGATTCGTACGTCGATATTTGCGTCAATGCAAGAGACGTTATATTCGCTCGGCTTTACGTTGTCGAACTCGAGCAAGACGGATTTCAAAGTGTCTTACAGTCCGTTTCAAATCACTTGTAATGCCACGGGCAACACAATGCAGTTCTTCGGGATAAACAAAGATATCAACCGAACGAAAGGTAAGTTTCCACCGAGCGGTCGGCTCAAAAAAGTTATGCTCGAAGAAGCGAACGAACCCGACAAGCCCGACTACGTTACAGCGTTAAAGTCTACTGCTTTGCGTTTTATGGACGAAACGGGAAAGATTGTTTATTCATACAACCCGCCGCCGTCGCTGAACGCGTGGGCAAATCAATACTATCCGAAAAAAGCGTCAAGCGGTGCAAAGGTAATCCATTCGACATGGCAAGACATAGCGTCGCTTCTCGATCCCGTTATCATCGACGACATATTGCAGATGAAGCGCGACGATCCGCTCCATTACGCTTATTGGTACGGCGGCGAGATTGTATCGCTCGAGGGGCTTGTTATATGGTCGTTCGATCGTAATAAGCACGTCGTCGAACTTGCAGAGATCCAGCGCCAACTCGTCCGCAATATATTTTTTCAGCCGCAAGCAATGTTTTACGGCGTTGACAGCGGTTTGAAAAGCGACGCTACGGCTATAAGCGCATGGGCGTTATATCCTAACGGGCAACTCTACAAACTATCGACTTTCTATCTGAATATCAAAGAAGAGCGCCGCCGAGTCGGGTTGAAAGGTATTTCACACACCGATCAGGCGGTTTTAATGTACGATTGGTACAAAGAGTTCAGACGCAAGCAATCGGAATACGGAATCATTATTCCGACGTCCGAGCGTGAACGTTGGTGCTTTGACGGTGCGGCGCTCACTCAAGACCTTATGCTTGAGTTTGAAAAGGTTACGGGCTTTCACACCGTAGCGGTAACGGACAAAGACATTGAACGCGATATAGCGCGGCTTATAAACGCGTATCGTTCGGGGCAGTTGAAGATAATCAACAATTCCGAAAACATGATCAGCGTGAACGAGTACGAATCGTTCGCACGCGACGAGGACAACGAGATACCCGAGGGGCAAAGCGATCACACGATCGACGCCGACAAGTACGCAACGTATGACTATTACTACAATTTCTTATAAGGAGAACAAATGTTCGAAACTCCACAAGCGATAAACGAGTATTTAAATCAAGAATGGCGACAGCCGTTGACGAACTTCGTAAACTTTTCGGATTATTACGCGGGGCTTGACTCGTATTATCTGAACTATATGACGCGGGTTGTGCGCCCGTGCATAGCGGCGGCTACAGCGGTGTCGGATAACTATTTCAACAGCGGCGTGAATCTCGAAGTCGGGCACTCGCTTAAAAAGGCGGCTGTAAACCTCATAAAGGGCGAAAGGGTGTACTTTGACGGTAGCGACGTGCACTGCAAGGTGCTTTCCGATTATTGGGCGGACAGCGTCAATTTTAACGGATTCTTGGAAGCGGGAATAAGTTATATGTGCGACGCGGGAACGAGTTTTATAAAGCTGAACAAAGATCGCCGCGGGCGTTGCGTGCCCGTTGCCACGCGAGTAGATCGTGCTTATGCCACGTTCGACGAGAACGGCGACGTCTTTCGCATAACGCTGATGAATACGCTTTTGTCGAAGCAAGATTACGGCTCGGGTGTCAATGCGTCTTATTGGCTCGTCGAAGAGCGTTATTATCAGAACGGCAAGCCGTATGTGAAATACAAAGTTCATATGAAATCGGGAACGGCGACAAGCGAAGTGCTTCCGCGGTTATACTCGACGGGTATCGAAGTCAAATATCTTGACGAAACGGTTCAAGCGCTTATAAAAGCAAAAGGCATAACGCTTAACAAGCCTATGCTTCTGCCGTTCCGCGACGGGTTGGGCGTGTGGGCGTTGCGGTTGACAAACACGAACTCGGCAATCCCGGGGTTAGCGCTCGGCGATCCGCTGCTTTACGGTGCGCTCGATATCATATGGGCGATCAACATGGTGTTCAGCGGCAGCATTGTCGACGTAATCCTTGGCAAGGGCAAGGTTCTTGTGCCGAAAAAGTTTTTGCGCACGATAATGAACGATCTGACCGCGGCGGGCGTGAGCGCTTCGGCTGCGCAAAAAGCGGGCTGGTCTGATCGTTGGAACACCGAAGATGATACGCTCGTGTACATTCAGACGGAACACGATCAAGATTTCAAACCTCAGTCGGTGCAGTTCGATATCAGATCGGACAAGTACAAAGGCATGCTCGAGATATATCTGCAACAGCTTGTCGCGCACGTGGGTTTTGCTCCGTCGACTATATTCCCGTTCTTGTCGGATAATTCGGTCAAGACGGCTCGAGAAGTCACGAGCGAGGAGAATCTGACGCGTGCCACAGTTCGGGGCATACACTCGAATATAGAGCCCGTGTTGAACCGAGTTATAAACGAAGTCCTTTATCAGTTCTACAAAGACATGGGCGTCGAGTATAACGACGTCGTAAAAATTCGTTTGAGCGATTATATCGGCAACACGTTGAGCCGCGACGAAAACATTCGCGCGAATCTGCAAGCGGGCGTTACGTCCAAAGAGAAAGCGGTCAGAGAGATCAACAACTTGTCCGCGGAAGAAACGAACGAAATGCTCGCTAAAATCGAGCAAGACGCAAAGGCGCAAATGAGCGCGTTCAACGATTCGAATTACTTCGGCGATGAAAATAGTTAGGGATAAACTTCCGAGCGACGCGCGGGAAATAACGGATGCCGAAAGCGAACTGCGATTGCTTCTTAAAACGGAGTTCGTCAAAGGCGCTCAGAAAGCCGTTATCGACGCAAAGGCTCGGGGGATAATAAAGCGGTCGACCGAGCGGATAAAACTGCCCGTGCTCAAAGACGCGGCGCGACGCTCGCTCTCTGTGTTCTATATCAATCAATACAAGACGTTTTCCTCGATACCGAGGAGCGTCTTTTTAATTACCGTCGCATTGAACGCGGTCAGATCCGCGGCGACGGACATGCCGCGAGAAACGGCGGTCAAGGTATTGAAGCGGCACGAGATAAGCGTCGTCGGCGATACGGTTTACGCGCCGGGGATAAAGGAATACGGCGTGCCGCTTAAAGAGTATGCGGAACGCTATGAAAAGAAAGTCAAGCCCGTGTTTGAAAGACTCGAAGCCGAAGCCGCTCGAGATCCCGACGACACGACGGGGCGAAACACCTTGCGCAATCGCGCGGAAATGGAAGTCAGATACGCCGATCACATGCGATCGATAGACGAGTTCAAGGCGGCGGGCGTAAAGCTCGTTATTGCTTCGACGCACTCCGATTGTTCGAAGCGTTGTTCGGGTTGGCAAGGGCGGGTTTACTCGCTCGACGGAACAAGCGGAACGGCGCCCGACGGACGGAGTTACGTCCCGCTCGAAGAAGCTACAGACGTGATATATACGACGAAAGCCGGGAAGACCTATAGAAACGGTCTGCTCGGCTTTAATTGTAGGCATTACCTTGTCGAGTACAAGGACAATTTACGATTTACAAAGCAATCGGAAGCGACCGAGAAAAAGGAATACGAGATAACGCTCAAACAACGCGAGTATGAGCGCAGAATACGCGATTTAAAGGTCAAAGCGATTGAGTTTAAAGGTATCAACAAAGACGAGTATACGCGCGCCGTAAAAGAGTACAAAGCGCTCACGCAAGAGTATATCGATTATTGCCACGGCAACGACCGCGCTTATTATCCGTCTCGAATAAAAATCACATAAAGGAGTAACACAATGGCACTTTTTGGAAAAAAAGAAAAACCGTCCACGCTTGAAGAAATCAAACGTGCGTACGAATCGCTTTCGGAAGATGACAAGAAGTCGTTTCAAGAGTCTATAAAAGACCACGTTGACGAAAGCGTCGCCGCACAGAAAGAAGATTCGGGCGAAAAGACGGACGAATCAGCCGAAGCCGAGATTCACGAGGCAGAGGGCGCAGAGCACGCGGACGGCAAGGGCGACGTCAAAGAGCTCGGCGAGAAAGACGACACGCCCGAAGAAAAAGCAGAGGACAAGCGCGACAAAGAGGAACGCAAAGACGACGAGGATAGTAAGGGCGAAGAGGTTGCGGATTCAGATCCCGAAACCGAAGAAGATCGTCCCGAGGACAAGCCGTCCGAACCTCAAGAAACACAGCTCGACAGAATCGAAAGATTACTGCTCAACTTGCAAGCCGACAAAGGCGAAAGAAACGCCCTCGAAGAGCGGGCAAAAGACATTTACGGGCTCGGCAGTTCGCCGATCGACAGCGATCAGAAGTCCGAAAACAAAAAGATGACTCCGCAAGAGATTGCGAGTTATATGAGAAAAATTTCTAAATAAAAGGAGTAAAACACAATGGCAGAAAACATGGTTATTTCAACCGGACTCAGCGATAGCGAACTGTATTTACAGTCTATCGCAAACGCACGCGCACCGTTCGAGGTTACGCCTCAGAGCGGCAATTACCCCCTCGTCGGAAACGTACTTGTAAACAGACGTCTTTCGAGTCAGTGGATGGCGATTTCGCTTTTTGAAAGAGCGTTCGTCGACGGACTCGGTGTAACGTCTGCGGGCGCCGAGGGCGACAACGTCGGTATGCTTCGCGTACCCTTGCTGTATATGCCCCCGCGCAGAAAACGTACGCTCGGCTCTAAAATGTGCCCGACCGACGGCTCTACTAACGGCACGCCGAACAACAACGAACCGTTCAACAAGAACTTGCCTTACTCGCTTCAGACCGACGCGGTCGACGTTAAGTTCTTGCAGGTCTACGACGAAGCCGCGCAAGTCGCAAAAACGACCATGCGTCTTATAGGCAGTTCGCTCGATCTGCTCGGCAAACACACGTCTTACATTCCTAAGACCGTCGGATTTTTGCAGGACGCGGACATTATGGCGACGCACCTCGGCGCGGGACTTGCTCACGCTTACGCTACGAGTAACTCGAACATTATCGCGTACAAGAAGAGCGACACGACGAAAGGCGCGTTGCAGAAACTGCTCAACAATCTCGTGTCTAAGCTGTCGAACGTTCGCGGTTCGTACAAAGAGGGTATCATATCCTACGACAAACAGTCGTCCGTCATCGTTATGCGTTGGACGCTGTGGAACGCGCTTCTCACGATCGATAACGGCGCGATCATCAATTCGGATATCGGTCAGAAGATATTGATCACCGGTAAACTTAACGAGAGCGGTGACAAACTGCTCGGCTCGTATATCGAGGGTATGTATAACGGCGTTTACATAAAGGTTCTTCCCGACGAAATGTTCGACACCGCCGCCGCGACGCTCAATCTTACGTCCGCACAGTATGAGCAGTGGAACAAGATCGTTGCCTATATCGCGAACGCAGAGGGCTTCGTATTCGGTCAGAGCGCCGCAAACACTGAAGTCGACAAAGCGCCCACCACGTCCATGGGCTTCATCGTCCGTAACGATTGGGGTTGGGGTGTCAAGTGCACTCGTCCGTCCGCTATCGGAATCGTCGTCGAAAGCGAAACCGACCTTGCAGACTTCACGAACCCGTGTTCTTCGTTCCTCGATATCAACTCGCCGAACGACCTCGAAGCGATCATCGCCGCATATCAGAACGGTTCGGACGTTACCGGCGTTCAGAGAATCGGCGTAGTTTCGCCCGCACTCGTTACCGCAGTAACCTTGACGCTCAAGTCGGCTGCTTCCGGCAATGCCGCTATCACTAACGCCGAGGTTGTAGTCCGCGAAGAGGACGGCGCTTACGCTACCGTAGGTAACAACGGCGACGGCACTTACACGTTCACGCTCCCGAGAGCAAGCACCGCAACCGTTGCGATGTCCGCTGACGGGTTCACCGCCGCTACGTTCGATATCACCGCAACCGATACGGCGACCGCAACCAAAGCAATCTCGAAACAGCTTACCGTTGCGTCCTAACCGAAGCACAACACAAAGGGCGGCGTAAAAACCGCCCTTAACACTTTTTTAAAGGAGCATAGGGAAATGCTTATAAAACCGTATAGCGACGATTATATGACGTATGACGAAACGCAAAACCGATACGTTCTGACGGAGAAAGCGGTGCTTGACGAATACGGTATCGATCTGTCCGCCGAAGCGCTCGACAGCGGCAACCTCATAGCCGTCAAAGCGATACTTCGCCGCGTGTCGAAAAACGTGTATAACTTTATTCACGGGTTTTCGTGCCAAAACGAAACGCAAGACCTCATGATCGCGCGTTCCGAATCGGGGCGTCAAATGATTCGGGCGGCACTTTTGGAGCAGTTCTTGTATATGCGCGTCAACGGCGATCTGTCGCTTTCTTCGAACCGTGACGAGCGTATGAACGCCGTGTCAGACGACGTGCGCGAGATACTCGAACGGCGCTTGCCCGAGTTCTGCGGTTACTCCGTGTTATACAGTGGCGCGTTGCCGTTTAGGATAGAGAAAGATGAATGACTTACTTAACTTTGTTAAACCAAAAAAAGAACAATACATGACCGCGACGTTTTATGCGCGCAAGCCGCTTTTGACGTCCGATTACGGCGTGAAGTTTCGCTATAAAAAACTCGATCCGAAACGACAAACGTTTGAACAGCCGATTCAGAATCTTTATACCGAGGGGAGCGTTACGGCTATAAGCACGAACGCGGCGTTGCCGTTCGTTGTCGGCTCTTACGTTGTACTGCAAGACGGCGTTTTGTTTGCGATAACTGAAATCGAAAAGCACGAGGATAACTCGGCGGTTCATTTAATCTTTAAGAACTGCATAGACGACGAGATCGTCTTGCGACTTCTCGAAGTCGAGAACGAGAACGATTTGGAAGATGACGGTGTATGACGCATACGGATTTCGTTCGATTCGTCGAACTGTTCAGACAAGAAATATTTTTGCGGGCGCCAAAGGACACATGGAACCTCGCACGTAACGCTTTGCGCGTCGAGTGGGTTGGTCCCGACGAAGCACGGATCTATATCGATCAAGACATAGCACCGTATATGCCGTACACGAACGAGCCATGGGTTTCGCCGCGCTGGCACGGCAAGCCTAACCCGAACGAGGGGTGGTGGCAAGACTGCATAGAACTCGCAAAAACGATATTAGTCCGCTATTTCGGCGCGAAAGAAGCGGATACGGGCGCATAAGCGCTAAAAAGGTGAATTATGCTGACACTCAATCAATTAGTCGAAAACATTCAAACGCGGCTCAATAACGCGTCCACGCTTGAATTTAAACTATATACACACATGGGCAAGTATCAGAAAGCCAAACAGCGCAAACGCGTTATAAACGGCATAGCGACGGTTACGGCTTCCGATACGACGGCAACGCAAGAGGGCTATGACCTCGCCACAATGTCCGTCAAAATCGACTTTCTCATAAAGTGCAAAGACACCGAGGACGAAGTGCACGATTACGACGGTGATCTCGTCGATCAAGGGAACAGCTTCTATACCTCGCAAGTCGCGGACGTTCTCAACGGCGTCGCTTCGCAACAAGTCGTCGAGACAATGGCAGACGCCGACGGAACTCAATACGCTTACTCGCTGTCAATGTCGCTCGTCAATACGGGCACGCTCGAGTACAGCCCGCAGATCGGCAAGCGCATATCGTTCACTCTTTACGCCGAGTTCAATATCGTGCAGAACGGGCTCAACAGCCGTAACAAGCAATACACGCTCGACGGGTTAGTGGTTCCGTATACGGCGTCTACGGCGGGTAGAACGCCCGTTTGCGAGGGCGACGTCTATTCGGGCGAACAAGTATCGAAAACGACTGTGACGGCGTCTACGCTCTTTATTTCGTTAAGCGTTCCCGCGTTTATCGGTGCGCTGTATAACCATGTTGAGGACTGGATATATAACGGCGCACTAAAGACGCATATTCTCACGGTGGTGAACAAAAGCGCAACGCCGAATCGGTACTTTAATTATTTCGTATTCTTCGGCGAAACGTCGGAAGCGGCAGAGGGGATATTGAACGTCGGCGGGAAGATTGCTTTTACCGAAACGAAGTTTGACGAGGACCGTTCCGAGCTTGCCGACGGGCTTTACAAGTACGAGGTCGACGCGAACACGACGGTAACGTTTCAAGGCGGCGAAGATGACATGGTGACGGTGTATTCGGTTATATGGGGTAAGTGGTACAACGTCAAGGCGGGCGCCGGAATAACAACGACCTTAGCCGACACGCTTATTTGTACGAGAAAGAGAACGGGAGATACAAATGGCTGAACGCGAATATGTATTCGTTTTAAAGAACGACACGACCGAATCGTCGCGCTCTCCCGTTGCGGGCGATACGACTGAATCGGCGGCGAAGAAATCGATTAAAAAGGACGAGCAACAGCGCGCAAAGGATATCGGCAAGGTTTTTGCGGCTGTCACGGCGGTCGAATCGTTCGTCGTTCCCGTTGTGAATCACGAAGTGAACAAGGTCGAGATCTTAACGGGTTCCAAAGAGTACGCGCAGAAAATCAACTTCGACATGCAGATCGGGCAACGCGCGTTCGACATAGGCAAGACGGTTCTTGCGGGCGCGCTTGTCGGCGGCGGCGTGGGCGCTCTCGCCGGCGTTGTGCTCGGGCTCGCAAAGCAAGGCGTTGACCTCGTTATGCGAATTGACACGTATAACGCAAAGCGCGACGTCGAAAACGAAACGATCTCGCGCAACTTGCGCCGCACGGGGACGAATCAGTCGAGGAGCACGAAATTATGAATCGATATTCTGTAAAAATCAAAGGTACCGAGTTCACGGATTTCACGGATTTCACGGATTATGCGATTTATCCGCTTAAGTGGGCGAATCTGCTCGACGAGCGGCTCGACGAAGCGACGTTGACCTTAAAATTCGTACCTAAAAGCAAGCAAGACGGCGTTTTTCGCCCGTTGTCGGTCGTTAAGCTTACAATCACAAACTCGCCCGACACGTACCAAACCGAGAAGCAACCCGAGGTTGCGGGCGTGCGACAAGCGATTTCAGAAAAGAGATTGATACAAATCACGGACAAACGTTTCATCGTTGCCAAGGATACCGTTTATAACAACCCGATCGGTGGTAGTTTTGACACGCACGAACTTTATATCATCGAAGAAACGAAGTTCCTCGAAGCATTTATTTGCGACACGCTGACGTTCAGAAACGCGCTTTTGAATCGGTTCGGGGGGCATAACCCCGCGCGTATCGAAGATTTTGAAGAATCGACGGGGAACGAAACGGGTTTTTTCGGAAAGTGTTTAAATAACGGCTCTTTATACGTTTACGCAAACCCGAACTATTGGAAAAATTTTACCGTCAAATCGATCACCGAGGTCGGCGATCCCGTCGTCAATCAAATAAAGTCCAGTTATCCGCAAGCGACAAGTGTCGAAGTGGTATCAACGGGACAATATTCAACCGCTGAATATACGTCAAGAATCGTTATAAAAAACGGCAACGCCGCCGAACAAACGATAACAGACCTTACGCAAACCGTGACGATAGATTTAGCGACGGAATGCACTTTAACGTATTTCATAAACATAGACGCAGAGATACCCGGGAGCACGCCTGTGCGTCCGTGGGGTAAGTTTACCTTTGTATTAAACGGCGTTGCAAACCGTTCGACGCTCAAGAAATGGACGATAACGGATGTCGTGACGCGGTGTTGCGAGCTTGCCGAACCTTTGTTCGGAACGGAAACGCCGCGCTTTTCTATGAACGGCGTGACGTATAACGCAAACACGGGCGAAGTGAACGCTTATACCGCAAACTCGCAAGCGGCGAAGTATGACAAAGTGATCGCGCCCGAGTTCTCGATGACGAAGTCCACGCTTCGGGAGCAACTGCAACAAGTCGGCGGGCATATCCACGCCGAACCGCGGCTTGACAACGGGAAGATTTATTTCGACGAATATGGCGGCACCGAAATGTCGCGCATATCGAAAACTCAATACATAGGCGACACGCAAACGCAGTCCGTCGACGATTATTGCACCGAACTCGACAGCACGGCGGACAACCTCGTGAATCGGCTTAACTACGCGCAGGGCGTCGTTATAGAGCCGTACACCAACGGTGCGAAATCGTTAAGGACAGAGCAAACGAACATTCGAATCGACGAAAGCACTGGGCTTATAGAAACGATCTTGCCGATTGCCGATATTGAGAAGCTCGAGTGTGCCGCCCCCACTAACGCCGCGGGTGACGTTTACTCCGATTTTCAAGACATAACGTCGTTCGTTTACGAAGAATCCGATTATAACAATTTCTCTTCCTATGACGCAGACGTCAACGGGAGCAAGGCTTATGCGATTTATTGGACGCGTAACTCGAAGAACATAAAAGGGCTTTTCTTCAAGAATGAGAACGCTTTAAGTCCCGTGTTCAGTCAGTACGCTATTTATAACATAATGCGTGCATGCGGCGTCAAAATGAATAAAGGCTCTGATAAAGCGAGCAATTATCCAAAAATAAAGTTCCGAATTTCGTATATTCCGACGTACACGGCACGCGTGCGGACGAACAAGTCGCTTGTAATCAGCGGAAGCAAGCCGAGAACACTCGCATACAATCAAGGCGCGAACAGTGTTGAGACGCAATACTACGGCGAGAACCTTAAGGGCGTCGTCGCAAGACTCGGCAACGTTGAAAGGACTCTTACATATAAACTCACGTGGCTTACGGACATACCGAAAGCGGGGCAGTTATTCGACGAACACAACTATATTTCGGCGGTCAGTGTGGAAATGTATGCGACTTATTTCAAGGTCACAATCGGGCTTTCAAGAGACTTTAACAGACTATCCGAGTACATAGGCATATCGTCGGAGTATCGGCAGTATCAAGTCAGCGAGCGGGCTGTCTACAACCGTGAAAGCGTCGTGCAAGAGTACGCGATGATAACGTGCAAAGAGGACGTAAAAAGCGATTCGATTATCGATTCGCTGTTGTTTAGTCCTGAAAAACTCGAAAAACTTTTCTTGCCGTCGGCTAATTCTGCCGATTTGCTCACTTGTGCGGGTGTTGTGTCGAGATATCACGGCGGTTCGGTGACGTTAAACTTGCCGCTCGTTTCTTCGTCTTTCGGTAACACGGTTTCGTTCCGTTTCGCGTTCGCCGACAACTATTCGGCGGGGCAGAAGTCGAGCAAAGTCGTAAAAGGCGATATCACGACCTATTATGCCGAATATGTACCTTATACCGATTATTACGGTAGGCTTAAAAAGCTCGATTTTTGGTTGCAAACAAAACCCGTTGAAGTGTCCGGTGAAGCTCCGAGAGTAAACCCGTTTGATCTGCCCGAAACTAACGAAAAGAATTTTAATTCGGCGATTCAAACGAATAGCAGACCATGGCGTTACCGTAAAGATAGCGCCGAGATCCCCGCTATAAACTATCAATTATCGTTCGTCACCGACGACGATACGATCATAATCGGCTCCGAGATAGCTCGAAACTATTCGCTCGTCAACGCGTCGCCGATAACGACGTTTGAGCTGTATTTCTTTAATAAGCGTTTGCCTCTGTTCGCTGAACAATTGGACGTAAGCGGCGCGACGAAGTATACGGAAGGCACGCTAAATCTTAAAACGTTCTACATTGAGCGTGTCGTCGGCAATCTTACAGAGGAAGATTATCCATGGCTTTTGTTCGTGGACGATGACGAGAACGAGATAGATCTGTCGGGGTATTCGGGCGAAGCGTGGGCGATCGTTACGGGATCGAACGAGGTAGCCGAAGTCGTAACGGACGAAAACGGCAATACAACGACGCAGATGGTTCAGAACGGGCACAAGCTTATTCTCGGGCAAAACAAACACCATTCGGGCGAAACGGACGACACATTCAAGTTGCCGCGCTTCGTCGTTAAACACAAAATTTACGATTAAGGAGAAATCAATGCTTTTCATTTTCGACGCTTCGGGGAGCCCTTTAAAGGTCGTCCCCGAAAAGGTTTTTCAAGGCAGTAACAAGGCGAACACCGTTTATTTTGCCATGCCTTTAAGCGCATTAACGCCGTACGAGGTCAACGTGCAATATCGGCTCCCGACGGGTGACGTTTTACCGCTTGCTCGAATGGTACCGCAAGGCAAGATCGAGGGCGTGACGGTGGACGATATGCCCGTGTACGTGTGGACGAACGATCTGACGCTTAACGTGACGTCTTTCGTCGGGCAAGTGACAATGCAGTTCTTCGTGCAGTTCGGCGAAGAAATTATCGCGACAGCGGCGGCAGAATTCGTCGTCAGCAAGGGCGTTCCCGTAAAATTACCCGTTGCGACGGTCGATCAGCAGATTACGTACGCCTCTATCATTTCAACGCTTTCGTCGATTGAGAGCGTACTTATCGACACGGCAAGCTCTGCGGGGTTTGAGTTCGCGGTGTTGGCTGATAACGATCACGAGGTATATGTATCGGGATATAGTGGAACGCCGGCAACGGACACGAAGTTCGGTAAATTGAGAGTTGCGCCTTATACGATAATCAATGGGGAATATTACAAGGTCGTAGCTTATAGCAGTGACGACGGTACTGCGGCGATAGTAAACTACGGCGACATAGAATTGCCCGATACTCTTTACGGCATAGGCGAAAAAGCGTTTAATGACGTCGACATGTCCGACGCGACTTTGATTATACCTAAAGGCGTCGAGTACATAGCGAAGAATGCTTTTAATTTCAAAATGACTTCTTCCGTCGCAAAACAAAAGATTGTCTTTGAAAGCCTTGTGTTCCCTTGGTTGGTTGACGTACAAGCATTCGGAACGAACAACGGCGTTATCGAAATTTATTGCTCGACCGAAGCCTATAAAGATTGGAAATCATACGTTGAATTGAACTACCCGTCGGGACGCGTTGTAGTCGTAACCGACGTCGATACGGCTGTATTGGAAGCCGAACTCGATAATTATCAGCTGAAAACGGACGCCGCGCTCAATACCACGGCGAAAACGATAGTCGGCGCTATAAACGAGAACGAAGCCGCCATAAGTAAAGAGGCGACGGATAGGTTAAACGCCGATACTTCTCTTTCCGGCAAAATCTCGGGTGTTGAGAACTCACTTAACTCCGAAATCTCAAATCGAGAAAACTCCGACGCTACGTTGCAAGACAACATAGACGCCGAAGCGACTACACGGCAAAATCAGATCAATGCCGCGAATACGGAAATCGGAAAGAAACTCGCTAAAACGGGCGGCACGATAAGCGGCGATCTTGCGGTTCAAGGTAATTTGACCGTCGCGGGGACGACCACGACCGAACACGTCGAACAATTATTCGTCGACGAACCCGTAATCGTCGTCAACGGACAGAAAGTCAACTTGCAAACCGTTTTAGCGGGACTTGCTATCAATAAGAACGCAAACGCGACTTACGGCATAATGTACGATCCCGCAACTGATACCGTGTTATTCGGCGAGGGCACTGTCGACGCAAACAATCACTTCACTTTCAATACGGGCGAGGGCTTGCCTTTGGCTGTAAGAGCCGACAGCTCGGCGTTTACGGACGTGCACCTCGTCAAGTGGAACGCCGCAAAGAATATTTTCGAGGACGCGGGCGTGAGTTACGCCGATATCTTGCAGAAGATTACGGATTCGAAAACAACGGTCGTGCAAGGCACGGGCTCGAGCACGACGTCGGTTATGTCGCAAGACGGCACGACTAAGGCTATAAACAGCGCAAAAACGGAGTGCAACACATACACCGACACGAAAGTGACCGAAGCGCTCGGGACGGTAGAAACGGCGCTCGCGCAGATTGATAAGGGAACGGGGGTGTAATATGGCTATATCCGATAAAATCAACTCTATAAAAACACATATCGGCAACGCATATACCGCGATCGAAGAAAAAGGCGGTATGATTCCCCCGAATAAGAACTGTTTTAACCTTGCGGGAGCGATAAAAACTATTTCAACGGGCGTTGATACGTCGGACGCGACTGCCGTTGCAAGCGACATTTTAAGCGGCAAAACGGCTTACGTTAACGGTGCAAAGGTCACAGGAACGATTGCAACGTACGACGGCGCGTATGAGGACATGACGGCTCAAAAAACTCTTGAAGAAAGTACATGGGAAGAAATCAACACCGCAAGTTTAGACGGTTCCGCAAGCAAAAAATGGAACGTCGGTGACGAAAAGACCATAACGCTCACGACTGGCGAGCAAGTCACTTTGCAGATACTCGGATTCAATCACGATGATTTAGCCAACGGCAGCGGCAAGGCAGGCGTAACTTTCGGTATGAAGAACTTGCTTGCTACAAAATATTATATGAAATTTGACGGCAGTAATACCGGCGGTTGGCATTCGTCACATATGAGAACCTCTACTATGGTAACGCTTCTTTCGCAGTTGCCGAGTGACTTACGTTCAGTAATTAAGCCTGTTAGTAAGAAAGCAACAAATGGGAATAAATCTACTGCTATTACAGTTTCAACGGATTCGCTGTTTCTTTTTGCAAATGTTGAGCTTAATGGCACAACCGACAAGGGTTATGTAAACGAAGGAACACAATATGAATATTGGTTAACTCGAAACACTAACGCTGATAGGATTAAAAAATTATCAAATGGTAATGGCGTTATTGACAACTGGTGGCTTCGTTCTCCAGATGTTGGTTATGCTCGCTACTTTGGAACTGTTCTTGAAAACGGCGTAATCGATTCTCGAATTGCAGGCAACGAACAAGGTGTTTGCTTCGGCTTCTGCGTGTGATGAGGTGAAATATGGATATAAATTTAACAAATACAAACGGCGTCACACTCAAAACGTCGGGTAAATACTGTTCGGAAGATATAAATGTCATTCCCGTATTGGAAGAGCGCGAAGTTACGAGCAACGGCAAAATAACGCCTAATGACGGCAAATGCGGAATCAGCGAAGTCACGGTCAACGTTCAGCCGACTTTGCAGACAAAGACGGTCACGCCGACGAAAAGCGCACAAACGATTACGTCAGATTCGCAATACGACGGGTTATTGTCTGTCACGGTGAACGCGATTCCGTCAAACTACATAATCCCGAGCGGCTCGCAAAACATAACCGCAAACGGCACTTACGACGTAACGGAAAAGGCGAGCGTTGTCGTCAACGTCGACACGGCAAAGCCCGAACAGACGAAAACCGTTGACCTTGCAATGGCGAGTGGAAATCAAGTCGTAACACCCGACAGCGGTAAGGTGCTGACACAAGTCACGATAAATAAACCCTCGACGCTCGTCGCGGACAATATCAAATCGGGTGTGTCAATCGGCGGTGTAACGGGTACGCTCGAAGCGGCGAAAGAAGAACAAACAAAGACTGTCGAGATTACCTCTAACGGCACGACGAAAATAACCGCAGACAGCGGCAAAGTCTTGACCGAAGTCACGGTGACGGTCAACGTGTCGAGCGAACAGCCGACTTTAAATGCACCGACAATTTCATTAAGCGATTCGACGCTTACGATTACGAACCCCGCAACGAACGGCAACTTTGCGACCTCTTACAAGGTCTATGACGGCGAAACGCTCGTCGCCACTGTAACGACAACGACGGTTGATTTGTCAGCCTATATCACGACAGCGGGCACGCATACGATTACCGTAAAAGCGGCGGGAACGAACTTCGTCGACAGCGCCGCGAGTAACTCGGCATCCTTTGTCGTTGTTGCGCGTTATTCGATTACGCCGACCTTGACGAACGTAACGGCGGCAAGTGGCAACGCGACCGACATTGCCGAGGGTGAAACGGTAACGCTTACTTACACGGCAAACGACGGCTACAACTTACCCGACACGGTAACGGTTACGGGTGCAACGGGTTCGTGGAATAAGTCCTCGGGCACGCTTACGTTAAGCAACGCGACGGGCAACGTAACGTTCGCTATTGCGGGCGTATCTATCCCGACGCTTTCAACGCCGACAATCAGCCTTGTAAGCGGAACGACGATTCAGATTGAGTCGATAGACGACAACGCAAGCACGATTGAAGTCTATGCGGACGGAACTAAAATAGGCGAGGTGACGAAATCATGACGAATATAAAAATCTTAAAAGACCGTATTATTTTTGACGGGCATGCAGATACGCGGCAAGAGTGCGAAACGATAACGCTTATGTGCGATAACCTTGCGCAAAGCAAAAATTTCAAAACAGTACGCTACGAAAGCGGGTATGCGGAGTTTGAAAAGGTTGGCGCGACGAACGAGTTAAAATTTGTTCGGATTAGTGCTACGGTTTATATGGTTTGGGATAGCGGGGTTGTTTCTGTTACGGGACCAAACGGTCATGAATTTACAACTTCGGGCAGCTCATATGAAAGTGATACGCTATACGATTCGAGTGCGTCTGATTATAATGTCACGGTATCTTTAAAACAAGGATACATCATTGATACGGTTGTAGGGAGCAGTGAAGAAGCGAGTAGCGTGACGGTGAGCGACGTTACAGATAACTCGTTCGTCCTTGACATGAACGACGCTTTTGCGATGGGTGGTTCAGTTACTTATACCATTACGACAAAGCAAGGTACGATAACGCCAACTAAGCAAACAATCGACGTGTCTACGCTTTCGGGCTGGGAAAGTCTTGCAAGCGGCAATCACGCAATCACCGTTAAAACAAAGGCAAGCGGGTATAAAGACAGTGCAGCAAGCAATGCGGTGACAGTGAGTAAGGCAGGCGCCTCGTATAACGTTACAGTTACAGGAAGTAACAATAATAATTCATTAAAAATTTATGATGGAACATCTACGTCTGGTACATTGTTAGGTGAAGTTTCTCACCAAAACTCTTTAACTGTCACATGCACTTCTGGGTTTTTGTACATAGGTTTTAATGGTCTATTGTATCAGGACGACGCCGTTGTTACAGGTGGTGTTTCGGTTTCAAGTACCGAGGGTGATTTCGTACTGTTCAAAGTTACGGGTGATGGAACGATAACCGTCGGTTTTGCATGTCTTATCGAGGGCACACAAATAACTCTTGCAGATGGCTCGACGAAAGCGATTGAGGATATTACTTATGATGATGAGTTGCTCGTTTGGAACTTCGACAAGGGTAGCTTCGACACCGCAAAACCGAAATGGATAAAGATTGCGGGAACGACACCGAAGTACAATCTCGTCAAGTTCTCTAATGGTGCAGAAGTTGGTTTTGTGGGTGCTGGTGGTGAAAAAGGCTATCACCGTATCTTTAACAAAGAAGCGGGAATGTTCACCTACACGGGTAATGAAAAAGAAACGCCTATCGGCACGACAACGTTCGCCGATGACAACTCATTCCCGACGGTCGTTTCGGAAGAGATTATCGAAAAGGAAGTCAAGTTCTACAACGTCATCACCGACAAGCATTTCAATATCTTCGCCAACGGCATTTTAACCTCGTGCAGACTGTCGAACATGTATCGCATAGAAAATATGAAGTACGTGGGCGAGCGGCTTATTACCGACGAGCAAGTCAAGTCATATTTCGAGCGGATAGAACAATTACGAAAACACGCTTGACAACAAACGGATAAACGAGGTATAATACAAATGCAGTTTGACGAAAGCAAACACCCGCGAGCGGATGACGGTAAGTTTACCGACGGAAACGGAACGGGCAAAAAGGCATACGACAGTCAAGACAAATTCGGCAACATGGTGCGCGAGCTTCCGCAAGGGGCTCGCGACGCCATTGATAAGAAGATTGAGCAACTCGAGCAAGAACAGCGCATTGAACTTCCAAAGGCGCCCGTTACGGTCGTAAAGGCAAAGGACGTTACGCTGACAAAAAGTCAGTGGGCGCGGTACTATAAGACGTTGGGCGAAATACAAGCGGGCTTGTATAATCCCATGCAGACGCTTGACGGTGGCAATGCAATATTGATTGATAATATGCTGATTTTGGATAACGGCAGTTTTATCAGTCCGAGAGTAAAGTCGATTATTGTTGCAAAAAATGAACAATACTTGCTTGACTATTTAGAGGTTTGCAGAACGATAGGAGTTCTAAAATGGGAATGACCGAAAACGAGAAGAAAAAGGCAACCGAAATGGTAAAAAAGGCAAAAGACGCTAACTATTCGGCTGACGTCATCGTGATGATGGGGCTTCTTGCTTTTAGCAAGGACAATATCGGACACGAAATCGAAACGTGCGATAAGTTCATTGACCTTATAGACAAATACCCCGACGAACGCGAGTTTTTTAAATATGCTTGCCTTGCGGTCGGTATTCGATGATTTGTTTGAGTTTGAGAGCACTGTTATTTTGAAAAAGCACTATCCCAAAGCGGGACGGTGCTTTTTTATTGCAAAAAATTAAAAAGGAGCAACATATGAATTTATATCTTAACAAAGAGCGGTTAGCGCATTTCGACGCGCTGACCGTTTTTGACGATATCGCCGGCGTGGACGTCGATATCATAACGCAATACGACGTAACGCACGGCGAAGTGTGCTTGCAGAACGGGCAATGCAAGGCGCGGATCAGACTGACGAAAACGTTCACGATTCCGCATATGCTTTTGACTGCGGGCAGAATCACGGGCTACGTGCAAATCACTTGCGGGCAGACGGTGATCAAGAAGTGGGACATATCGCCGCTTACGGTGGTAGAGCGCGACAATACGATTCAGACTTACGACGCGCTCGTCGGTAAAATTCAAGAACTCGAGGAGCGGATAACGCGCCTTGAAGAAAATAGCGAAATTATTGTTTAAAGGAGCAATATTATGAAAAAACTTTTTACTCTTAAAACCCTCACAATCTTACTCATCGTCGCTTCGATCGTCGCCATGTTCTGCGTCGTTGTCGGTTGGGCGAAACACCCGCCTTATTACGAGGTACACGCCGAGGACGACGTAACCCCGGGCGAGCCGTCGGGCGGAACCGATTCGGGCGATGCGGGCGACACCACGCCGTCAGAAACGCCGTCGGATGCCGAGACCGACGTCAAGCTCGAAGAGATACTCGCCAAACTAAACGCGCAAACCGCGTCTGACTATTTCAAACAAAACATCTTGCCGCTTTTGACGGGCACGGGCAGTGCGCTCGTTGCCGGGCTTTTGGCACTTTTGCCGTATATCAAGAATAAGAACCGGTGCAAGCAGCTCGAAGCCTATGCCGCAACCTTGCAAAAGGCGAATGAAGATCTTGATACATTACTGAAATCAACCGATCCCGAAGCGATTAAGAAAGCCGTTGACGGGCTGTTCGGCGAGCGCGCGACCGAGATCGTGAACGAAATGATTAAACAGATCCCGATCGACAACAAGCGCGTAAACGAACTTGCGATGGAAATCGGAACGGTGAACGCGAAACTCGATTGCCTTATAAAGGGCGCAACGAACGCGTGGGCGAAGAGTTCCGCCGCGACCGCCGCACTTACCGAAGTCCCCGAAAAATCGCTTCTCGTCGAAAAGGAAGCCGAAAATGCGAAGCTTAAAGCGTACATACGCACGCAAGCGGGCGAAGAAGCGGATAAGCTGATCGTCGATATCTGCGACGGCAAAGTCGATGCATAAAGGCGGGTGATAATATGACGAACAAAGGCAAAGCCTTTCTCTTTAAGATTTATGCCTTTCTCATTTATCTCGTGCCTATGGCGGCGCTGTTTGCGCTCAATTATAGGGAATACGACAAGGACGGCGGCGCGGTCGGCTTTTGGGGAATCGTCGTCATCGCGTTCGTCGTGCTCGCGTTCAAGGATTACGTTATCGCGTTTTTCAAGAAACAGCCGCTTCTGACGGTGTCGCTCGCCGTGTTTATCGTGTCAGTTATAACGGCAGAACTCGCCGATCAGCTCGCGCTCATCAGTGGAATCGCGGTCGTCGCGTCGCTTCTCTCGTCGTTCGTGTCGGTGATATCCGATTCGTTTATGAATCACGCGTATATCGTTCAGCCGAACGGCGAAAGGTCATTGAACACAAACGAAGCAATTTCGACGCGGCAAGCCGTCATGGAAGCGTACGGATTCGTATTCACCGTTAAAAACGATAAGGAGAATAAAGAATGAAAGACATAAACTTTAATGTTCCTGAAACCGAGTACAAAGAGAAACCGCGCGCACCGAAACAGAGAGGAAAGTTTTTAAATTTCCTCTCCGAACAAAAATATGCGATCTTTGCGTGTATTGCGTTCATAATGATGGTGACGGGCGAAATATGGTCTATGAAGATCGAATCGGGCACGATCGATTTCAAAGAGGTCACGTTTCAAGTAATACTTTACGCGATCTTTTATTATCTCGTATTCTTCTTTATGACGGGGCAAGGACGCGAAAAAGGCAGACGTACGCCCGTTTACCTTGACGCATGCTCGGATTACGATACCATTCACGAAAAAATGTACAACGCCGGGCTCGTGCAGTACTTGCAAGATTTTTGCCGATGGAAGCGCGACGCCGTCATAAAAGAAATGCAACAAGCGATCATGCTCGACAGTTCGATGAGTTGGAGCGAGTACGTCGATAAATGGCAAAACAAGCCGCGGAGCGTGGTTATGCAGTCTGATCTCGACAAACAAACGAAAGATTGCGTCCTCGAAGCCAACGCGTTTAAAACGCCGAAACTGACCGCGTCAATGCTTTGGGAAAAAACGTCGTTTAACGAGCAAGTCACTTGGCTCACGAAATCGGGAAAAAGCAAACTCGTTGCGAAGCGAATCAGAAAAGCCGCACGCGTCGTCTTGTTTGCGACCGTAAGCGTCGCGATCTCGTACGACACCGTAACGCACTTCGATTTAGATATTCTGATCGACGCGTTCACGTGTCTGCTGACCGCGATACTCGGCTATCTCGACGGGTTCTCGGCATACGCCGTCACCGAAACGAACGCATACACCGCACGCACGACGCTTTTGAGCGAAGCGTACGATTGGGCGGTCGAACAAAAGAGCAAGGAAAAAGCGGAGTGAAAACTCCGCTCTTTTCTTTTACTGTAATTTAGTTTGAATCGGTCTAAGCGATATAGAAATGGTGCAACCTAAAGCCATGGCGATTCGTTGCATAGTTGCAAGAGTAGGGTTGCACTCGCCGTTTTCGATCCGACTGATATCGGCTTGAGATATGCCCGTGAGTGCGGCAAGATCTTTTTGTGTAAGTCTTTGTTCGGTTCTTGCGTTCAAGATTGAACGAATGAGTTCATACTCGGGTTGGAGTGCTTCATATTCTTTCTTGAACTCGGGATCTTTCAATTCTTCTTTCAAATATTCATCAAAAGTTTCAAGTTTATCAATTTTTTTCATTTTCATCAACCTCTTTTTTCCATGAAATCTTTACGATATTTTTTCGCCAAATCTATCTGCGAAACTGGTGTTTTTTGTGTCTTTTTTATAAAACCATTAGTCAAAACGATTAGGTTTCCTATAAAAAAGAAATAAAGGATGCGAACTTTGTCGTTTCCTAATTGTGTACGCAATTCAAAAATTCCGTCGTTTAAAGGTTTAGAGTGCGGTTCCCGTAAGTTGTTGCCAAATTCTTTCAGTATCTCGATTCTTGTTGCGATCTTTGCTTTTAACGGATTGGAAAGAGAAGAAATAAACTCTTTCGCGGGCTTTGTTCCATCTTCCTTTTGGTAAAACACTACTTCAAACATATTATGTTCCTTTTGTCTGTTCGTTAACATTATATGTGATATATCCCATATTGTCAACCATTTTGGCTACATTTATTAAAAAGTTTTAATGTGCGCAATTAGAATATGTGTGTTATACATAAAAAATTAACTTACTTGACATCTGAAGAATAGTTGACAAAACCCGTTTAATAAGTTATAAATATAAAAAACAATAAAGGGGTAGAAATATGTCTATTGGCGATGATATTAAGCTCGGCTTGGAACAAACGATTGAGTACGAAAAGACCAAAAAGGGCGCGACCGAGTACATTTTGTCTATCGAAGATGAAAAGCCGAACAAAGAAACGCTCGAAGCACTTGAAGAGGGACGCAGGCTCGCAAAGGATAAATCCGTGCCCGGCTATAAGACGATCGAAGAACTTAAAGCGGCTTTGGGAATCAAAGATTGATTTTTGAATAAATTACAATTACAAAGGGGAAGAACATGGAAAACAAAGTCAAAATTTTTGAAAAAAAGCAAGTCCGCACGCTTTGGAACGCAGACGAAGAAGAATGGTATTTTTCGGTTGTCGACGTATGTAGCGTGCTGGCTGATTCGGCAAGCAAAGATCCGGGCGCGTATTGGCGTAAGCTGAAACAGCGCTTAAAAAAAGAGGGAAGTGAGGTCGTGACAAATTGTCACGGACTGAAAATGCAAGCAGCCGACGGCAAATACTACAAGACCGATTGCCTTGACACGAAAGGCGTTTTACGGCTTGTTCAGTCGATTCCGTCACCGAAAGCAGAGCCGTTCAAAATGTGGCTTGCCAAAGTCGGAAGCGAGCGACTTGACGAAATAGCCGACCCCGAAAAAGCGATACTTCGCGGCGCGGATTACTATCGTGCGAAAGGTTATACCGAGGGCTGGATCAATCAAAGACTTCAGACCATAGAAATGCGCAAAAAACTTACCGACGAATGGAAAGAGCGCGGAGTTAAAGAGGGTGTGGAATACGCTATTTTGACCGATGAAATGACGAAAGCATGGAGCGGTATGACGGTAAAAGAGTATAAGGCGCACAAAGGTTTGAAAAAAGAAAATTTGCGCGACAATATGACGGATATCGAACTCGTTCTGAATATGCTTGCCGAAGTCACGACAACAACGATTTCACAGAAAGAACAACCGCAAACTTTTGCCGAAAGCAAAAAGATTGCCCAAAGTGGCGGAAGAGTGGCAAAAAACACAAGAACGGATATTGAAAAACGGTTGGGACAATCGGTAATTTCGCGGCTCAATGCAAGCGACAAACCCGCGCTTGATACCAAAAAAGACGACGAAGATAAAGATTGATTTTTGAATAAAAGCAAAGACCTTGCACGTACAATGTGAGGTCTTTTTTGCTTAGTTGGAACCCTTTAATCTCAAGTTATGGGGGAACCGTGGGGGAAAGTGTTCCAAAATATAGAATAAAAAACGAAAAAACGAAGATAACAAGGGCGATTTTGAGGTTTTATTATGGTAAGGCTGAAAGGACTTAAAATCCCTCGATCTTCACCGATCGTACCGGTTCGACCCCGGTCAGCGGCACCAAATACACTTTGCATTTGGCATTTTGGTTAAATACACCCTTTTCTATCTTAAAAGTGCGTTTTTTAAAATAGCGAAAGGGTGTATTTTTCTATTTTTCCCCGCAAAAACGCTTCTATTTTAGTAAAGTGGGGGAAAAGTGGGGGAAAATACTTACGAAAAATCGTAGGTAAACTTTGAGATTTCGGCGATTTGACGGGCTTCGAATTGCTCCAAATGGGTGTAGACCGTCGCCGTTATCGATTTATCGGTCGAGTGTCCCGCCCACACGGAAACGAGTTCCCGCGCGATCCCGCACTCCTGACAGCGCGTTATAAACGTGTGCCGAAGATCGTGAAGATGATGATTGTCTACCGCTTTTTTAAACTCGCGCGTCATTCCGTCTATGTTCAACTTTTTGATTTTTTCAACGTTGATCAGAGGTAGAACCTTTCGAAGCATTGGCGAGATCGGTATGCGGCGCGACTTTTCTTTTCTGCCTTTTCGTTGTTTTGCCGAAACGACAGTCACCCATGATTCGTCGATTACAACCGAAGCAAGTTCGGAACGGCGCAAGCCCGTGTAAAGAATAAACGCAAACGCTTGCTTATATGCGTTTTGCGGATCGGACGTAAACGAACGGATAAAGTCGCGTTCTTCGTCTCGGGTAAGGGCGGAGCCGTGTTCTTGTTCGTATGTACCGATGATTACTTTATCGATCGGCGAGCGTTGAATCAAACCGTCGCTGATAGCGTAAGCAAAAAGCGGTTTAAGAATTTGCATGATTTTTTTCGCCGTTCGATTCTTCCCTTGCTCGGTGTAGGTGTTGAAAAACTTTTGCAAATCGGTTTGTGTGATATCGGTAATGATTCGTTTCCCGAACTGCGGCAAAATGTCGGCTTTTATCGTTTGGTTGTAAAATTTGTACGTGTCTTGCTTTACATACGGCTTTTTGACCGTATCAAGCCACTTGACGAGGTAATCGCCGAAAAGAACGTTGCGCGTTTTTAGCGCATGCTTTGCGTTCTCGTACTCGTTTAGTTTTTCGATGAAGCGTTCCTTTGCAGTTTCGAGGTTGACGCTCGAAGCCGTTATGCGTACCTTATCGAGTTGTACTCGGATCTCGTAATATTTGTTTTTGCATTTCCTTACGCGGGCTTTGATTTTGCCCGCTTTAAATTCGTTTCTGAAAGTCTTTGGCATTTTCTTCATTTCCTTTTCGGTAAATTCTAAAAACGCCTCGTTATCTTCGTTTTTCGTTTCCTCTTGTTGCTCTTCCGGTTCGTCCGATTCCTCGGGCTGTAAAATGTTTCCGTTTTTAGCAAAGTAATTCGGAAAGTAGATTATTTTTCCCTCGCTCCGTACGTTGCTAAAAAATTGATCTTCCTTGAGTTTGTTGTGCTTTATTTTCGCGACAACGTCAATGAGTTCGAACGTTATTTCTTCAAGTCGTTGTAGACAATCTCCATCTCCTTCCATTAGTTTTTCATTTGCCCGCCTTACTTTTTATTAAAATAACGGCTTACGCCGATATCTCCGTAAATTTATGTGCGTTCATGGCGATTATACCACAAGGCAAACCCGTTTGTCAAGGTTTTATGACTTTTTTTATTTCCGCTTTTTTCAACCAAACAAAAAAGACCTCGTTTTTTATGTGCAACACACATATTTTCCCGCAAACGAAAAGCACCGTCCGCAAGGGTAGTGCTTTTTTATTTTGTCAAGTTTTCAAATTACCCACGATTCCATTTATTACGGTGACCGCTTCCACGTTCCTCGGCGGCGAACTTCTCAATCATTTCGAGCAAGAACAACCGTTTGCCCTCGGGAAGCACTCTGTAAGCCCCGACAAGCCGCTTTTCTTCGTCACTGTACTCGTCAGCGGGGGCGGGCTTTGCGGCGGCGTAAGGCTCGTTTGAATGCCCGACAAGGTAGTCGATTGAAACGCCGAAGAAGTCGGACATTTTTATAAGTGTTTCAATGTCGGGGTCACGTTTTCCCGTTTCCCACATTCCGATTGCGCCGTGAGTAACGTCAAGTTTTTCCGCGAACGCTCTTTGTGTCAAATTGTTTTGCTCACGCAATGTTTTCAGTTTAATCATTTCTTTTTTTTTTCCTTTTCTTCTTTTTTGCAAACAGTATGTTGATTTTAACACGCAAAAATGCGTGTAGTCAAACGGACAAAAATTTTTTTGGAACAAATTCAACAAAATGTAGCCAAAATGGTTGACTTTGCTCACAAAATGTTGTAAAGTAAGGCTACAAAGTGTGAGCAAGGTGCTGAACATACAGCCCAAAGGAGCGAAACGATGATAAAAGTAACAAGCAAGAGCGAAGCGTGGAAAGTAGCGAAAGGATATCTCGGCGAAACGGCATTCGATTCAGAAGCGTCGAAGAGAGCGGGGTATTCGATTTATAAAAACGACAAAGGCGAGTGGGTGAGCGACCTTGGCAGTCGATTGGAAATCACGACGCTGACGGAAACAGTGAACGTGTGGTTCGATGACGTTGAAGCAAAGCCCGAACCGAAGCCCGTGACGATTTTTTACAAAACAAGACAAGGCACTGTTCGTTTTGTAAGGTTTTACGGCGTAACTCATTACACCATTGAGGACATCGAGGGACAGACTTGTGTCGTTGCTTGGTATAACGACGATAATGAACGTGCGTCGTTTCCCACGGAAACGCTTTTGAGCATTCAATACGAAGCTTAAGGGGGGTGACACAGTGGAAAAAAAGAAAATGGCGGCACTGAAACGAATCCGCAAAGAGCGCGGGTTCACGCAACAGCAGCTCGCGGACGAACTCGGTATGCACATTAAGTCTTATCAGCGTTACGAGTGCGGTACACGCCGTCCTAACATATATATGCTTTTAAAGATCGCCGATATACTCGACGTGAAAGCGTCGGAACTATTGGACGAAGAGGACAAAGATGAGGAAGAGTGAAACGCTCAAAGACTTACGCCAACAATCAAAAAAAACGCTCGCCGAGGTGGCAAACGTTTTGGGGGTGACGGTTCGGGCGGTGTTGAGATATGAGCAAGGGGCAAGGGAAATCGACCTTGCGCAAGTCTTACAACTCGCCGAATTATATGATTGTTCGGAGCGCGAGATTATAACCGCGCAACTCAATAGCAGTCGGTAAGCCCGAGAAGATAGTCGGCTGAAACTTCATAGAGTTTGCAGAACTTGACGATCATCTCGCACGACGGTTCGCGAGAGCCGTCCTCGTAACGGCTTACACTCCGAATAGTAACGTTTAAAGCCGTTGCAACGTCTTTCAGTTTTAACCCACGCTTAACACGCAGTTCTTTCAATCTTTCGCCCATTTTAAGCACCTCAAAAGTTTTTTAAACATTTTAGACCAAATCGGTCAAAAATGCTTGACATATGACCAAATCGGACATATAATCAATGCATAAGTAGACCGAAACGGACATATAAACACAAGCATTTAGAGATAAGATTATATCTTAAACGATAATCGCTGTCAACCGAATCGGCAATAAAAGGAGAACGAAACAGTGACGCAGAAACTAACAGCAATGAAGCGTATACGCAAAGAGCGAGGGCTTCGACAGAAAGACGTCGCCGAGAAACTCGGTATCGCGACACACTCATATACGCGATACGAGTGCGGGGTTAGACGACCGAACATTGATACACTTTTAAAAATCGCCGACATTCTTGACGTGAAAGCGTCGGACTTGTTGGAAAAATAAAAATTTAAGGAGAAAGAAAATGGAAAACTATTGGATTGAAAGGGCAGAAAAAGCCTTTGAAACGGCACAGCAAATCGAAATGTTTACTCGCAGAGGTGTCGCGAAAGCACTTGACGGCGTGATTGACGATCTGAACGATTACGACTGCAACGGCAACGAAGCAACGCCGACAAAACTTTGTATCGAAACGCTTGAAAAACTGCTTGAAACACTGAAATCCGTCGACAGAGATTCGGCGTTTTGTCGCAAAGAATTAGATCAAGCAATCGCGGAAGCGAAAGCGGACGAGGAAGCGGACGAGGAAGCGGACGAGAAAGCGGACGAGGTGACGGAATGAACGACATACAAGCCCCGTGGGTGGGAATGACGCCCGAAGAGTTCAGAGCGTGGGGAAACCCGTACTATGACGAGTACGACGAAGAAGAGGACGAAGAAGATGAATGACTTGAACCTTTATCGTATAGGAGCGGAAACGCAACGGCTTTACGAACAAGTGATCGGCAGTCTTGACGAAGAAACGGGTGAGGTAGATCTCGAAGCGGTGAACGCGCTCGAGGTCAAGAAAGAAGAGTTTGCGGCGGCGGCGATCAATTACGCCACTGTCGTGAGAATGTTGAACAGTCGGAAAAGCGAAGCAGAAGCCGAGATTAAGCGTTTAAAGGAAATTAGCGATAAACTCGGTCGAGCGGTCGACAGAATGACAAACACGCTTTCTGCGGCTTGTCAGAGCCTCGGTTTTGAAAAAATAAACGGTCTGACGGCGGCAATCTCGTTCAGAAAGAGCGAACAAACGATAATCGACAACGCGGAACTGCTTCCGTCGGAGTTCGTGAAAGAAAAGGTTACTTACGCGCCCGACCTGACGGCGATTAAGAACGCTATCAAGGCGGGGCAAGACGTTCCCGGGGCGCACGTCGAAACGGTGAACAATATTCAAATTAAGTAGGTGAGAAAGAATGTCGGAAAATGAAAGAAATATTTTGACGAAGTTGAACATTTATCAGCGATTGAGCGCGATAACGACGAGCCTTACAAAGGTAGCGAAAAACCTTTCGGTAGGCGTCGGGGCGAACTCATACAAGGCGGTCGGCGAAGCGGACGTGCTTGCGGCGGTTAAGCCGTTAGAAGCCGAGTTCGGGGTTTATTCGTTCCCGTTCAGCCGCGAGGTAATCAAGGAAGAAACGGTCGTGAAAACGACGACCTATAAAGAGCAGACGACGGAAAAGCGCGAATACGTTATGCGCGTCAAAACCGTGTATCGGTTCGTGAACATGGACAAGCCCGACGAGTACGTCGACATAACGACCTACGGCGACGGGATAGACAGCAACGACAAGGCGCCCGGCAAGGCGATGACATACGGCGACAAATACGCGCTTCTCAAAGCTTACAAGATCGAAACGGGTGACGATCCCGATCAAGAAGCGAGCGACAAAGCCGAAAGAAGTTACGGCAGAAAGGTAGACGCAAAAACGTCGAAAACGTACAAGTGCGACGTTTGCGGCAAGGAAATGGACGGCACGCTTTACAAGAAAACGAAAGAAGCTTACGGCTTTGCTTGTTGCTGTAAAGAGTGTAAGGAACAACGGTTATCCGAACAAGGCGAGGGGTGAGTAAATGGCGGCTCCGAAGAAACAGGGGCTTGATTACTTTCCTTTTGAAATCGGACTTTTGCAAGATAGGAAGCTTCGCAAGCTTAAAATGCAATACGGCACTGTAGCGACGACGACCTATCTTGCTTTACTCGAGCTTATTTACGGCGACAAAGGATATTACCTCGAATACGCCGAAAATAAAGACGACGTTATCTGGCAAATTTTAGGAATAATGCAGGGGCGATTCCAACCCACTGCAGAAACGGTGAGTGATGTTATTGACGGACTGGTGGACGTACAGCTATTTAGCGCGGACCGCTACCCGAAAATTATAACCAGCAAACGGGTACAGCAGACATATTATTCTGCAACAGTAGATCGTAAAGCCGTCGAGATAGATTTTGAAATTTGGATGCTTTCGGAAGAGGAAATGAGAGCACTAAGTTCCAAATCCTTTATTCTACAAGAATTTATAAATCGCCCGAATAACGGAGTAAATCGTCCGATTAACGGAGTAAATCGCCCGAATTATTCGCAAAGTAAAGTAAAGTATGATATCTCTCATGAAGCGTGCGCATGCACGCATGAGAAGAACGAGGAAAAAGTTGCTTTTACCGATTTCTTATCGGCTCACCCGACGATCAAAAACGACCTTAACGGAAAGATTGAAATTGAGATTGATTGGGCGGCGCTCGGCAAGGCTATCAGGGAAAGCGAATGGCTCAAGAACTGCACGTCGCTTAAGTGGCTTATAGACAATTACGACAAGGTGCTTGGCGGGGCTTACAAGACGTTCAAGGCGGACAAGACGGGACATTTTGCGGGCGAACGAGAATACGCGCCCGGGGAACTCAATTCGCTTTTGAAGAACGTCGACGATATCGATTTTTAGGAGTAGAAATGGAAACGATAATTTTCAACATAATTTTTCTTTGCGTTGTCCTTGCGGGCGTAACCGCGGGCTTTGCGATCGAAATGTACAAGGAATACAAAAGGAGAAAGGACAATGACGATTGAAGCTCTAAGACAAGCGATTGCGCGGCTTATAACTGCGCGATCGGAAGCACACGGTGACAAAGCAGAGCAAGCGCGGATAAACGCGAAGCTCGACAAACTATACGAAATCAAGACCATAGCGTTAAGGGGAAATGAAAGATGACTTATACAAAGCAAAAACTTGAAGAAATGATGAAGCGTAACGGCGGCTGGCTCTACCTTAGAGGCACACAGATAACGAAGTTACCCGACAATCTGACTGTGGGCGGCTGGCTCGACCTTAGCGGCACACAGATAACGAAGTTACCCGACAATCTGACAGTCGGCGGTTCGCTCGACCTTAGAGGCACGCAGATAACGGAGTTACCCGATAATCTGACAGTCGGCGGTTCGCTCGACCTTAGAGGCACGCAGATAACGGAGTTAC
>OJAW01000308.1_pt1 | contig 37023 bp, 31 predicted proteins | sample 1589151 | NCBI WGS metagenome assembly OJAW01 (sample SAMN03283290) | human gut metagenome | biome: human-associated habitat; material: feces | host: Homo sapiens | place: Peru | collected 2012
GACAGAGCGAGGGATGCTCAAACTTCACACTGCCGAACCCAATGTTCCCATTGGAGGATGGATGTGTAGGTATGCCAATGACAGCAACTGTACTTGGTGTATTTGACAAAGATCTGAATGAATTAAATTACGGAGAATCAGGAGAACTCTGCATGACAGGTCCGTCTATGATGCTTCATTACTCAGGCTGGAGAGGTGAAGAACTGACAGAGCAGACACTTGTTGAGCATCCGGATGGAAACACATGGTTACATACAGGAGATGAGGCTTATATCACAGAGCAGGGAATTGTGCATATTCTTGGTCGTGGTGAAATCAAAGCTTACGGAGATAAGCCACTTCATGTAATGAGAATGGAGACAAAAACAGTAAGAACTCCTGGAGTGAAAGATGGATTCTTCTGTCTTGTTCCGGATCAGGAGCATGAAGGATATTATCGTCCATATCTGTTTGTGATTCTTGATGGAACAAAGACACTTGAGGAAGTAGCAGAACTGCTGAAAGATACACTGGAAGAACATGAATATCCGGTAGAGATCAGAGAAATTACTGAAAGACCTTACTTCCACTTCAAAACAGATAGAAAAGGTCTTACAGCTCAGATTCTTAAAGAATTAGAGCAGGCAAAAGAAGAAGAATAAGAAAACTAATGTAAGTGGAGTATCACTTGCGTTTTTTTCTTGCATTTTATTTAGATTTGTGATAATCTAATAGTAGAAGGGAAAATGAATTATGACAGATGAAGAATTAAAAAATATTGAACAAACCACAGCATTACTTGTTGAAAATGGTTTGGTAATTAAAAATGCTGATAATTTCATTCGTGAAATAGGAAATGCTGATTTAAACGATATTATAAATAGATTAAATACTTTAGAAAAAACAGCCAATGAAGGTGTAAACATCAGTGCTTTTGTTGAAGAAATAACTAAAAGTTTAAATAGTATTGAAGAATTAGTAAATAATGATTCTTATTTTAGAAGTAGTATCGGTGCTAATGATTTTCAAAATCTTCTTACAAATATGAGAGGTAAATTTACTTTGTCTCAAAATATGTTAAAAGCTGAAGAAGTTTTAAATGGAAGAAAAGAAAATCTAAAAGATGTAGAAAGAAGAATATTAGAACTTAAGAGAAATGATAGTTTAGATGATGTAACAAGAACTAGTGAAACTATTAAATTATCTTACGCTCTAAATCATGCTAAAAAAGCTAAAAGTGAAGCAGAAGAATTTTATAAAGAACAAAAAGCTTTATATGATGAATCTTTAAAAACATTTGATGTTGTTACTTACAAAAATGATTTACTAAGTGCTATAAATGCAATTGATACTTCATATCGTAAGTTATCATTAGAACCAAGTGCTATGGAAAAACTAGCTAAAGTTATTAGAGATACTAGAGATAAAATTGTTGTATTTGGTTTTGAAGCTCAAAAGAGTCAAAAAGAATTTGCTGAACTTTGTAAAAGATATGGTTTAGAAAAAACTAATGCTAAAATAGAAATTAAAGAAGAAGTAGTAGAAAATACTTTGGAACCAGTTGAAACTGTAGAACCTGTTGTAGAACCAATTGAAAATAAGGAAGAAAAAGTAGTTCCAGAAGTAACTGAACCAGTAAAAGAAGAAATTAAAGAAGAAACAAACGAAATTAAAAATTATGAAGAATTAGCATATGAAGTTAAAAGATTAAATCCACATATTGAAATTTCTACAGATGAAAGGCATTTATCTGATGGAAGTGTTCATATAGATCATATTATATATGATGGTGAAAGTAAATTAGTTTTACCTCATGGATTTAGTTATGATAAAGTACTTGGAATAAATAATAAAGTTGATGATAAAACTCCATATATTTGTCTTCCAGTTGAAGTTAAGAAAAAAGTTGAAACTAAAGAAGCCCCAGTTGCTGAACCAATCGTTGAACAAGTTGCAGAAACTACAGAACCAGTAAAAGAAAAAACTAGTTCTAGAAAAGTAGAACCTGGCAAGAAATATAGAGTTAAAAAAGTACGTCGTGCAGTTGTAGCGCCATATGTTAAATCTGTTTTATGCTTTGGAGCTTTAGGAAGCGTTTTAGCTATTTGTGCTGGAGCAGGACTTGCACCAATAATACCAGTTACAGCAATCGCTGCTGGTGTTGGAGCTATAGGTCAAGCTATTTATAACAAAATGGCTAAGGATGGAATAGTTGATAAAGAAAGTGAACCAGAAAGAACGAATGATGAAAACTTTGAAGAAGATGTCTGGGGACTTGCAGCAATTGATGCTCTAGGTTTAAAAGCTAAAAAAATGTTTGAAAGTTTAAAACTAGCGCGTGAAAGAAAGAAAAGCGAACCAAAAGAAGAAAAACCAAATTTAATGGATAACTTCAAAAAATTATTCAATAAAAATGTAGATGAAGAAATCGAAGGTCTAGATATGGAACCTGAAAATAAAGATGAAAAATCAGAAGAACATTATATGTATGAAGGTGAAGAATATATTTTAAACCCAGAAGAAAGTCGAGGAGGAAGAGGATAATATGACAGTTGATAGTGTGATTACTCTTGATAATGATGTAAATTGTTTATTACTTGAAAAAGTAACTCATGAAAATGAAAACTACTTTTTATCAGTAGTACTTAATGAAGATGAAGAACCAAGTGATGAATATGTAATTTTTAAAGAAATAATTGAAGATAATGAAAACTATGTTGAAGCTGTTGCAGATGCCAACCTTCAAGCTGAACTTATCAAACTATTTACAAATGAAGTAGGTAAACTAGTTGAAAGCCTACCAGATGAATTTTAGTCATAATTCGAAAAGAAACTGAAAATGTTTCTTTTTTTCTGCATAATTTTATAGTATAATATAAATAAGAAAGGAAGTTTATATGAATTGGATATTTTGGCTTATTTTAGTAATTGTCTTAAGCTTTGTGGAAATTGCAACCGTTAATTTAGTTTCAATTTGGTTTGTAGCAAGTGGAATAGTTGCCATGATTTTATCTTTCTTTATTGAAGATACAGCAATTATTACAACGATATTTATTTTATTAGGAATACTTTTACTTGTTATATCAAGACCAATTGTAAATAAATTAAGAAGTAAAGATAATGAAAAAACAAATTTAGACCGTATTATTGGTGAGGATGCCATTGTAACTGAAGAAATCACTAAAAATGAAGTTGGTGAAGTAAAAGTAGATGGCAAAAGATGGAGTGCTATATCAAAAGATAAGTGTGCCAAAGGAGATACTGTAAAAATATTAAAAATTGATGGCGTTAAGTTAATTGTAAAAAAGGAGAGTGAATAATTATGCCAGAAATTCTAATTGCAATATTAGTAGTTATTATAATCATCATTATACCTAATATTAAGATTGTACCTCAATCAAAATGTTATGTAATTGAAAGACTTGGGTCATATCATACAACATGGCAACATGGACCACATTTTAAAATACCTTTTATAGATTCAATATCTAACAAGGTTACATTAAAAGAAATAGTTAAAGACTTTGCCCCACAACCAGTTATAACTAAAGATAATGTTACAATGCAAATTGATACTGTTGTGTATTTTCAAATAACTGATGCCAAACTTTATACTTATGGAGTTGATTATCCAGTCAGTGCCATTGAATCTTTAACTGCCACAACTCTAAGAAATATCATCGGAGAACTAGAACTTGACCAAACTCTTACAAGTAGGGATATTATTAATACAAAAATGAGAGCAATCTTAGATGAAGCAACAGACCCATGGGGTATAAAGGTAAATAGAGTAGAAGTTAAAAATATTTTACCACCTAGAGATATTCAAGAAGCAATGGAAAAACAAATGCGTGCTGAACGTGAAAGAAGAGAAAAAATTCTTCAAGCCGAAGGGGAAAAGAAATCAAGTATTTTAATTGCTGAAGGTGAAAAAGAAAGTGCAATTCTAAGAGCAGAAGCCCAAATGATGAGCCAAATTAAAGTAGCTGAAGGTAAAGCTGAAGCAATGATTAAAATCAAAGAAGCTGAAGCAAAAGGTATTAAACTTCTAAAAGATGCTGGAGCAGATGAAGCTGTGCTTCGTTTAAAATCATTTGAAGCATTAGAAAATGTTGCAAATGGTAAGTCAACAAAAATAATTGTTCCTGCAGAACTTCAAGGCGTTGCTACATTTGGAACAACTCTAAAAGAAGTAATAAAGGAAGATAAAAAGAAATAACAAAAAGCAATATGGCAAATCGCTATATTGCTTTTAAAAAGTCTAAATCAATCACGTTGATTTAGACGTCACCTTCTTTTTCGAAAACGATGAGGAAGGTGAAGCAGATTATTGTAAAAAGATATTGATACTTTTTACAATTCTGCATTATAATCTTTTTATATATTTATATTATCATATTTTTAATAAAATTACAAGTTATATTTATTAAATAAATAAGTTCAATTTATGCAAAATCATTGTTATTTATAAATTAATATGGTAGAATAAATCTTATGGGATATCCAGTTGATTGGATGCTGCCTCATTTTAATTTTAAAATTGAAAGTGAGGTGAGGTCAAATGCTAAAAAAAGATTTTCTTGTTTTAGGATTATGGCTTATCATAATCTTACTTATTTTGGTATTATTACTTAAATAAAAAGAAAAAGCATCTGAATCAACGAGGTTGATTCAAATGCACCCTATTTATTGGTAGCATCCAATCTCGCGAAGCTGGATGTTCCATTTTTAATTTATGCAAATTTCTTTTGCTATATACATATTACCACAAATTTCAGCTGTTGTCAAAAAATTTTTTTGCGCATAGTTCCAAATTTTAATGTAAAAAAATGTAAATCATCGAAAAAAATTTTTAAAAGTGAATATTTAATATTTACTTTTTTTGCGTCTTTTGGTAGTATATATGTAGGACAGTGGTAAACTGTGGGAGAAAGTGGGGGATAATATGTTGCTGGGTGAATTTCATCATAACATTGATGATAAAGGCCGACTTGTTATTCCAACGAAGTTTAGGGAAGATTTAGGTCAAGAATTTATTCTTACTCGAGGCATTGAAAAATGCTTATATGTCTACTCAAAAACGGAATGGGAAAAGCTAGTAGGTAAACTAAATACTCTACCTTTCACTAAAAAAGTAACCCGGACTTTCACACGTTTCTTCTATTCGGGGGCTACTGCCTGCGAGTTCGACAAAAGTGGTCGAATGAGTATTACCTCCCCATTGGTTAGCTACGCCGGTTTAGATAAAGAATGTATTATAATCGGCGTTAATGACCATTTGGAAATCTGGGATAGTAAAGGATTCGAAGAATTTATGAACGACAACAGCGATATTATTGAAGATATTACAGAAAATTTATTTGATGGTGATAAAAATGCATTATAGTGTACTAAAAAATGAATTGTTTGAAAATCTAGATATCAAAGATGGAGGAATATACATAGATGGCACAATTGGTTATGCCGGAGATTCCAAAGAAATATTAAAAAAGATACCAAATGGAGCCCTTTATGGTTTTGATGCTGATAAAAAAGCGGTAGAGTATTCCACAAAAACACTAAAAGAAATCGGCAATAATTTTAAGATATTTAATACTAATTTTGTTAATATGAAAGAAGTATTAGATGAAGAAAACATTACTAGTGTAGATGGAATTATATTTGACTTAGGTTTTTCATCTCCTCAAATAGATGATGAGACCAGAGGATTTTCTTTTATGCACGATGGCCCTCTAGATATGAGAATGTCTAGTGAAGGAAAAAGTGCTAAAGACATCATTGATACATATAGTGAAAATGAATTAGCAGAAATTTTCTTTAAATATGGTGAAGAAAAACTAAGTAGAGTAATAGCTAAGAAAATTAAAAGTAAAAACGAAAGTATCAAAACAACATTAGAACTTGTTGAAGTAATAAAAGAAGCCGTCGGAGCAAATTACTTTTACAAACAACATCCTGAAAGAAAAATATTCCAAGCCTTAAGAATTGAAGTAAATGAAGAATTAACAGTTTTAGAGAGTGTTCTTCCTGATGCCATCAAAAGACTGAAAGTTGGAGGAAGGATGTGTGTTATTACATTTCATTCTTTAGAAGATAGAATTGTTAAAAATGTTTTTAAAAAATATAGTGATATTGACCCCCTTGTTAAAGGTTTAAAAGAAATACCTGAAGCGTATAAGCCTTTAATAAAGTTAGTAAATAAAAAGCCAATACTTCCAAGCAAAAAAGAATTAGAAGAAAATTCCAGAAGTAGAAGTGCTAAATTAAGAGTAATTGAAAGGATTTGATTATAATGAAAAAAAAGAGTAAAAAGGTTAAATTATTAAAAGGAGAAAAAGCAATGTATGTATTGTTACTTTTCTTACTAATAGCAATACCAGTATTTAATGTTTTTACGTCTTCAATGTTATCTGAAACAAATAATGAAGTTGAAAAAATAACTAAAAATATTGAACGCCAAGAACTTACTAATCAAGGACTTTCAATGCAAATCGATGAACTTGCAAGTTTAGAAAACATTCAAACTATTGCAGAAAATCATGGTTTGTCGTATAATAATAGTAATATTAAAACAGTTGGAGAATAAGGAGATAGTAATATGAAAAAAAGAGCAACAGTTAAGATATCAAAATTTATTATTTTAATTGTTGCTCTTTTATTTGTGGCTATAATTGCTAAACTTTCTTATGTTGTATTAAGTAATAAAGTTGATGGTATTAATTTACAAGAAAAAGCTGCAAGTATAGCTACAGTAAAAAAAACTTTATATGCCGACCGAGGAAGTATTTATGATGTAAATGGTGAAGAACTTGCAAGTACTATTAATTCTTACACTGTAATAGCTTATATAAATTCTAATAAAACAAATGTCACAGATAAAGAAATGACTGCAGAAGCTTTATCACCAATTTTAAATATGAGTAAAGAAAAATTAATAGAATTATTAAGTAAAGACCTTTATCAAGTAGAACTAAGACCTGGAGGTTATGGTATTTCTGAAGTAGTTAAAGCTAAAATAGAAAAACTAGAGTTACCAGGAATAGATTTTATAAAAAATTCTAAAAAAAGATATTATAATAAATCAACATTTGCATCATATTTAATTGGTTATGCTAAAACTTTAGATGATGGTAAAATTTCTGGAGAACTAGGTATTGAAGGATATTATGATGATATTTTATCGGGAACTAATGGTTATACTAAATATTTAAAATATACTTCAAGTAATTATAAAATTCCCAATACAAATGAAGATACTAAAAAAGCTAAGAATGGTTCAGATATCTATCTAACTATTGATAGTAGTATTCAACTTATAGCTGAAAAAGCAGTTTCAAGCATGAAGGATAAATTTAATACAGATTGGGCAGTATTTACAGTAATGGATGCCAAAACAGGAGCAATTGTTGCTAGTGCTACAAGTCCAAATTTCAATCCAAATGATACAAATACAATAAAAGAATATATGAACCCCCTTATAAGTTATCAATATGAACCTGGTTCAGTTATGAAAGTATTTTCTTTTGCATCAGCAATTGAAGAAGGAAAATATAATGGTGAAGAAACATTTAAATCTGGTTCTTATACTCTAGATGATGGAACAGTTATCAGAGACTCAGAAAGAAAAGGCTGGGGAACAATTTCATTCAATGAAGGTTTTGCAAGGTCATCAAATGTTGCAGCAACAACACTAGCTTTACGCCTCGGAGTTGATACATTATCAGAATATTACAATAACTTAGGTTTTGGTAAAAAAACAGGAATTGAACTTTCCAATGAAGCCATCGGCGATATTGAAATGGTTTATCAATCAGAACTTGCAACAGCATCTTTTGGTCAAGGGGTAAGTGTTACAGCCATTCAAATGCTTCAAGCCCTAAGTGCCATGACTAATGGTGGAACAGTTATAAAACCTTATATAGTTGATAAAATAGTTGATGAAAATGGAACTATTACATATCAAGGAGAAAGACAAGTCGTAAAAAAAGTTTATTCCAGTGAAACTGTTTCTAAAATGCATGAAATAATGAAGAAAGTAGTAGAAATAAATAAATATTGGCAAATAGATAATGTGAGTTTAATGGGTAAAACTGGTACAGCTCAAATAGCATCACCAAAAGGTGGTTACTTAACTGGTACTTATGATTACGTCAAATCATTTGCTGGAATATTTCCAACAGATAATCCTAAATACATTGTCTATGTTGCAGGTAAAAAGCCAGAATCATCTCTAGGTTCGTGGGCAAAAGTAATTACAACAGCAGTAGAAGAAATAGCAAGTTATGCTAAACTTACAGAAAGTAAAAGTGATGCAGACTTAACAAAAATCATTAAATTAGATAACTACATAAGCACAAATTTAGAAACTACTCTAGAAGAATTAAAAAACAAAAAGATAAATATTATTACAATTGGTAATGGAAAATATATAATAAACCAATATCCTTTAAAAAATAAAACTCTTTTATCTGGAGAAAAGTTATTTATCTTAACAAATGCTACAGAATATAAAATAGAAAACTTAACTGGATGGAGTATCGGTGAAGTAAAAACATACTGTGATATCCTAGGATTAAAACTAGAATATTCTGGATATGGTTATGTAAAAAGTCAAAGTATTGAAGCCGGAGTAGTGCTAGATTTAGAAAACATGACTTTAACAGTTGAGTTAGAAAAAACTACATAAAAAGCACCATTTACACAAAATGCGTTAAAATGGTGCTTTTTTTTTTTTTTTTTTTTTTCGGTTAAAATGAATATGTAAAATAAAATATCTGTGCGTGATATTGTTAAGGAGATGGATAAAAATGAAGAAAAAGTACGCTATATTTACAGTAATAATATTTATATTACTTGTAACAACTTTTACATATTTTAATACTTTAAAACAAAACAATATTTATAAAGAAAACATTGAAAATAATCAAACAAAAATAACAAAAGGTATTTCTATGAATTTAGAACAAACAGCAGGTGCTGGTGATTATAAAACAGTAACACAGAGTGGATGGCCAACAGAGGGTTATAAATTCAATTCGGAACTATCAAGGTGTGAAAATGGTTCAACATTAAGTTGGGATGATACAAAAAAAGCAGTTATTGTATCAGGTAATTCATCAGATAAGTGTTATGTATATTTTGATATCATCCCAACATTATCTATTATTTGTAGTAGTGGTGAAAATTTATCTACTTGTATAAAAAAATACGGAGATGCCGGACCTGTTGCCCCAAATATTTATATACATAATGCAAACTTAACAAATGGAGCTGGAGACAACAGTTATAGATTTGCTGGAGCCAATCCAAATAACTTTGTATGTTTTGGAAGTGATGCAACAACATGTCCAACAGATAATTTATATCGAATAATTGGGGTAATTGATAATAAAGTAAAATTAATAAAAGCAGATTTTGCAAGTAGCACACTTTTAGGCACGAATGGGGATTATGGTTATTCCGGTTCTCCAGCTTCTACTTATAAGGGAAGTTTAACACAAATAGAAGGATATCATTGGAATAAATCAAGTGAACAAAATACTTGGAGTATAAGTAGTCTAAATAAAACAAATTTAAATACAAACTTTATTAATAATATAGGTACCACATGGTCAAATAAAATAGCCACAACCAAATGGAAAGTTGGAGAGGGAGATTTTAGTAATTTTGTACCTAAAATAGTATATCAAAACGAAATAGTAAATCCACAAGCTGGTCAATATTCAACAACTGGAGAAACAGAGTATAGTGCTAAAATAGGCTTAATATATGTATCAGATTATGGTTTTGCAACCATTCCAGATGCCTGGACATTAACAATGTATAATTATAATAACTCAACAGCTATAAATAATAATTGGTTATATTTGGGTGTAAATGAATTTACAATAACCCCGATGACAACAGCTGGGGATTGTGTAAATTCTATAGGTTATGATGCAAAATTAATAACCGGTTTTGTTGGTATGGACAGTAACGGAGTAAGACCTGTCTTTAATTTAGAGTCTTCAGTTACTTACGTCAGTGGTGATGGCACACAAAGTTCACCAATCCGCATAAATTAAACCAAAGTAAAAGGCCTCAATTGAGACCTTTTTAGTTTTTATGTCTTTGCATAAATTGTTCTAATGCCATTTCAAATTCGTTTTTATCCTTTAAACTTACTAGATACTCTTCATTATTTATAATATTTATTTTTCTTATACAAAATGTTCCAATATCTCCTTCAAGAGTTAGGTATACATATTTTACACCATCAATTAAGAATTCATCTGTGATGATATAATCTCTTCCATCATCTAAAGTAATTATTTCTAGTTCTTCCATTATCTTGAACCTCCATCTCTAGAACCTGCATCATTTAATTCTGAAAGTAGGCTAGTAATTTCTTCTTCACTTTTATCTTCTTTAGCATAAGCTTTAATAACTTTATCCATAAGTTCTTCATATTCTTCTAAAGTAATATTTTTACTATCTAAATAATCTTGAAAAGAACTATGTAGGGCACTTTTTATTTCATCTTCAGTGTAAGATGCTGGGTTACTAGCAATAATTCTTGACATTTTTGAAAATAATTCATTCATATAACTTTCTTTTTCATATTCATTTAAAGCTCTAAAGCAACCATAAATTCTTGTATCAATATCATATTCTTTATTAGTATTAAGTACATTACTAGCAACATTATCCATTTGATACCACCAGTAAGGGCGTTGTTCATTTTTATTATAACCACCTATTTCTGTGTTTTCTGTTACAGCAGCAGCTAATTCATTTTTTATTTCTTTAGCATTTTCTCCAACTTCCATTGCTTCATGAAGTTCATGAATACCCACAGTTAAACCAGCAGATAAAGCCACCAAAATAATTGTTTTTGTAGCTATTTCTTTAATACCCATCGCTTTTTTCTTTTTAGTTCTTCTATTTTTTACCATTGGTCTATTAACACTTAAATTATAAGCATTTTCATCTCTAGTTGCTTTTCTTGTTCCATCACTATTAAACATTCTATTAACAGTATAATCTAAATCTTGAACATTATCATTCATATATATACCTTCTTCCTATTATTATTTTACCTTAAAAATTTAAATATGGCAATATTTTTTAAAAAATTTGACAACTGTTATTGCATTGTAATTTTAAATTTGGTATAATTTATGAAGAATAGGTTGGTGAGACGAATTGTGAGCTTAAGTGTTATCGATAAATATGTAGTAAAAAAAGAAAAAGACCTACTTGAGTACGCAAAGATACTAGAATCAATAATAAGTATTGATGATAATAAAATGTGGCAAAACAAAAAAGAATTTGCTCTTTATGCCAAAGAAATAATTGAAATTTATGCTGATGCATATTACTTTCAAAACAACAAACATAAAGACAATCCGATAGAATATTCCAATGATAATATTAATTTTGTATTAAAATCTATTATTGAATATTGTCGCGTTCATGATAAAATGGGATTAATTAGAACATGGAAGAATGAAACATTTTTACTTTCTGTCATAATTTGTACAGCTTGTTATGTAGATTTTGCAAGTAACGTAGTAGATGGTGATTATCAAGATACTAAAAATAAGTTTAAATATTTATTAAGTTATTTAAGAAAAACAAAGTTATTAAATGTTAAAGATAATAAATACTTTATAAATGATTTATTTGAAGCAGTTAAGAAAAATGCTAGTGAAGATAAGAAGATTTTGGTAGGGCTTGAAAGTGATAACTATCGTAATGAATATAAAATGATTAGTAATAATCCTACTTATTATGAAGTTAAGTTTAGTTATGAAATACCAGGTTTAGAAGAATTTGATGAATCTTTAGTAAGTGGTGTCTTAAAAGATTATGAAACAAAGATTAAAGAAATATCATATGACTTACTAGCAAGTAGAGTATTAACAGAACTAATAAGTAATAAAGATATGGATAAATATGTTATACGTATTGATAAAGGTCTTAAAAAAGCTGGTTTAATTAGATTATTTGATAATAAGTATTTAAAAGAATTTGTTAAAATACTAATTCCCTATGAAGAAGAAGTAAAATATCAAAGTATAATAAGTGCTTATAAAGAAATAGGAATGAGTTTTATATATGATTATGATGATATAGAAAATGTAAATCCTACAATCTTTGTAGATGATATGGACCTTTTAGTAGATAAAGAATTTATTAATAATAATTTAGATAATAAATTGAGTTTTGATAAAATGAATATAAAATTTGTTGTAAAAATTAAGGAGGAAGAAAAATGAGTGTGTATGGTGAATTTTTTACAAAATTTATGGAACCATTATTTGAAGGTTTCGTAAGTATTTTTAAAGGGTTAGGTTCTGGGTTATTTCAAATGTTTAATATTGTAAATTATATTACAGTAATAAATGATTATAAGAGTGATTTAACAGGTATTGGTTTAGTAATAATGATTTTTTCAATTATTTTCTTAGTAGCAATATTTGCTTTAATAGTATTCTTAATTTATAAATCAATTAGAGTTTATGTAAGATACAGAAGAAACGTTAAAAAAGAAGATATGTTAATTGAAGAAATAGACTCTTTAAATAATGAAATATTTAAGTTAAAAAGACAAAATGCTAAAATTAGTGAACTTACTAATGAAAATGGTGAAATTGAATATAACGAAGATGGAACTGTTAAAAATGAACTTAAAGAAGGAGAAAGTAGATTCTTTAAACTTAGTAATGTTGATGCTAAATATGAAAGTATGACACCAGAAGAAATTCATAATACATTTACACTAGAAGAATTCTGTGACCAATTTAGAAATTATTCAGCATCTAAATTACACTTATATTATGATATTAATTTAATACGTTTATTTATTGCATCATTTGCCTCAAATAAATTAATTATCCTTGAAGGTATTTCTGGTACTGGGAAAACATCACTAGCATATGCTTTTGGTTCATTTGTAGATAATGAAACAACTGTAGCAAGTGTTCAACCATCATGGAGAGACTCAACAGAAATATTTGGGTATTTCAACGAATTTACAAAGAAATTTAATGAAACTGAAATTCTAGAAAAAATGTATGAAGCTGAATATAGTGACCAAGTATATATTACCTTACTAGATGAAATGAATATTTCTCGTGTTGAATATTACTTTGCCGAAATGTTATCTATTCTAGAACTTCCAAATAAAAAAGACTGGGTTGTGGAATTAGTTCCAAATGTTTGGCCTGGCGACCCTAAAAAGTTACAAGATGGAAAATTAAAAATTCCTGAAAATATGTGGTATATTGGTACAATCAACAATGATGACTCAACATTCATGATTACTGATAAGGTTTACGATAGAGCAATGCCAATTGCAATCGATGATAAATGTGAAGTATTTGAAGCACCAGAAACTGATAAAGTTAAAACAAGCTTTAAGTATTTAGATAGTTTATTTGAAAAATCAAGTGAAGAACATCCAGTTAGAGCAGAAAACTTAGAAAAGATTGCTCAACTAGATAGATATGTAATTGACCACTTTAGACTTGCTTTTGGTAACAGAATTGTTAAACAACTAAAAGAATTCGTTCCAGCATTTGTAGCATGTGGTGGAGATGAAGTGGCAGGTATTGATTACCTTATAGCTCACAAGATTTTAAGAAAATTTGAACAATTAAATCTAGCATATATTAAAGATGAAATAGATGGACTAGTTAATTACTTAGAAAAATTATTTGGAGCAGGTAAAACTCCAGAATGTAAAGCATATTTACTTCGTCTTAAGAAAACAATTTAGGTGATATTTATGGATATTGTAGAATACCTAAATAGTATAAATAAAGATAACGCTAACAAATTTATCGCATCAACATCATCAAACATTACTGTTAAACGTGATATTGATGCGCGTGTTAGTGACACATCATGGATAGATATGGTAGAAGAATGTATACCATATCTTGATAATATCATAAGAAATCCAAGAAGATTTATTGTTCAAGAAGAAAATATTGTACCAATCGAAAAAGCCAAAGTTGTAACAGAAGAATCAATTAGGCATCTTGCTCAACATACAAGTATGATACAAGAAGTACAAGAAGATGGAACAGTTATTCCCCTTAAATTATTAAATGTATATCGTGAAGAAACAGTAGATTTATATGAAAACAGATTTATTAAATCTTTAGTAGATAACCTTTATACATTTGTAAATAATAAATTAAATGAATCAGACCAAAGAAGTTATGCTAAAGTAGAAAGTACTGTTACATATCAAGGTATGATGAAGAAAAAAGGCGAAGATGTTGAAGTAAATCTAACCTTAAAAAGTAAGAAAGATACTGAAGTAGATGCATCAAAAGATGGACATAGCTTAGAAGAACGTATCGAACATATCAGAGATATTGTTTCATCTTTCAGGGGTTCGACATTTATAAAAAGCTTAAAAGAATCTAGTCCAGTAAGAAGTCCGATTAGAAAAACTAATGTTATTCTAAAAGAACAAAACTTTATAAAAGCCCTAGAATTATGGGAATATCTAGAAAAGAATAATATCAAACCAGTAACTAGTATTGATAAAAGAAGTGAAGTTATTAAAAGTGGAGATATTAAAACTAAATATGATTTTGCATTCTTTATAAATACTGATGCTATTGATATAAATAAAACTTCTAACAAGAGTGAATATAATTCTGCAATTGTATCTAAACTTGTAAATGATTTTGTTTTTACAGGAAATATAACTGAAAAAGAGTTTAAAAAGTTAATGGAAAAAGAATTTAAAGAAGCTAAAAAACGTAAAGATAAAGCAACTAGTGGTATTAAGAAAACTATTGAAGATTTCTTAGATAACTACAACAATAATAAGAAAAAAATAATATCAATAATAAAATAAGTGAGGGATTAAAATGACCAAAGAAAATAAGAATAAGGAATTTTTAAGAAATAAAGAAACTATTAATACTAAAGAGTTTATGCTTCTTAAAAGTGGAGAACAAGATAAGTTAATTACTGATACTTTAGATAAAATATATGAAGGTAATGTTGAAGTAACAAAGAAACATTTAGAAAAAGTATTAAATGTAGCCTTTGATAATAAGGATAATGAAACATATTTACCTCATAGTTTATGTGTTAAAAAAGATGGTAATAAGTTAATATTTGCTTTTAAAAAGAAAAATACAGCTTTAATTATTTTGTTTTTACTAGGGTTCTTATTTATCGCTGGGTTTGCAACATTTACTGGGGTTCAATTTTTAGCTAAAGAAAAGTTAAATATTGACTTAAATGGTGATGGAATTGCTGATTTAAATATTGATTTAGATGATGATGGTTTATGTGATATTAACTGCGATACAAATGATGATGGAACACCAGATGAAAATATTGATTATCGTGGTAATAGAAAACCAACATTTAATGTTTTAGTAGAAAATCAAGAAAAATTATTTAATGAAATGAACCAAATGGATGAAAATGGTAAATGTAAATTAAATTGTGATACAAATAAAGATGGATGGCCAGATACAAATATTGATATAGATGGTGATGGCAAAGCAGATTTAAACATTGATATTGATAATAATGGTTTACCTGATTTAAATATTGATACAAATGGTGATGGTGTAGCTGATATTAACATTGATGATGATGGTGATGGTAAATGTGATAGATTATGTGCATCAGTTAGTGATAATAAAGGTGGAATGACTACTATTGGTGGTGGAAATGTAAACATTGATACCGCAGCCTTAATAGTTGCCTTTGAAAGTGGAGATGACATTAATATATCAAATCTTTATCCAGATGACCAAAATGACCCAGATGTTAATACAACAGTTCCAGATGTTAAATTTACAATTATAAATACTACGTCTAAAGCAATTCATTATAACTTAGATTGGATAAAGGTTGAAAATACATTTACAAGTGGAAATTTCATGACAAAGATTTTTGGTGATAATGGTGGATATAAAGCCGATTGGGCATCAGCTCCAACAACAAATAATCGCTTTGCAAATAACATTGAAATTCCTGCTTATACAACTCAAAATTATGTCTTATCATTTAAACTACGAGGCATTGGTACTGAACAAAACTTTGACCAAGGAAAGACATTTAAAGGCCGCGTTGCTGTAGATATAATTGAAAATAATAATAGATAATAAAGATGTCCTTTTAATAGGGACATTTTTATTATATAAAGAATACAATATTTAGAACATAAATTTGTCGAAATATATTGACTTTTGTCGAATTTATGGTAGAATAAAAAACATTATTACAGAAAAATTTTTGTAATAGTGAGGGGGAATTGGTATGGCTACAAAAGCTACAAAAACAACAAAAAATGCGGTGGTAAAAAATACACCAAAGAAAGGTTCAAAAAGTGTTACATCTAAAAAAGAAGAAGTAGTAGTAACAAAAAGTAAAACAAATATCTTTAAAAATATTTGGGATTTTGTTATGAAACATAAAATTATATTTGGTATTTTTCTAATAATAATTCTTATTATAATCTTCACATTATTATTTTTAAAAATATCACTTAATTTTACTGTACTTTCCATTAACGATGATAAGTATTCTAAGGCAGATATGAATATGAGTTTATATAATTTGAAATATAATTATTTTGGTAAAGATGCAAGTGAAATACCTGATGCAACATTAGAAGAACAATTATCTTCAGTTAATATGACTGTTTCAGAATATTTAAAAAGTGAAGCAGTTACAGAATTAAAATATCGCAGTGCCATTAAAAAAATAGCTAGTGATAATAATATAACATTAACAAAAGAAGATGAAGAAGAAATAAAGAGTGAAATTAATAGTGTTATTAAGAGCTTTGGTAGTCATGGTAAATTTAATAAGTTTTTAAGGGGAAATAAAACTAACAAAAAAGCTTATGAAAGTTACTTAAAATCAAATAAACTTTATGAAAAAGTATTTGAAACACTTTATACAAGTGGTAAGAAAAACTACTTAACAGATGAAGAAATAAAGAAAGAAACAACTAATTACTATAATGAATATTACAAAGTAAATCAAATAGTATTAGGAATAGTTGATACAAGTACTTTAGAAAGTTTAAGTGATACAGTAGTAAATCAAAAAAAGACTTTAATAGAAGCAATTCTAAAAGAAGCTAAATCAGGTGTAGACTTTGAAGAACTAGTAAAAAAATATAGTGAGGAAGCTAGTAATGATAACAATCTATATTTTACTAAAGACGGCGTTTTAGAAGAAGTTTACAATGCGGTTGATAGTCTTAAAGAAGAAGAGATAAGTGATATTATAAAAACTAAATATGCTTATTCAATCATTAAAAGATTACCATTAGATGATAAGAAATTAAATGATTATTTAGAAAAGAAAGCTAAAGAAAAGTTTAATAATGATATCACAACAAAAGCTGAAGATTATAAAGTATTTTATGAAAATGCTTATAAAAAAATTAAGTAGGAGAGGTAAGAAATGAAAAAAGGAAATAAGAATAACATAGTTTATATTGTTATAGCTTGTATAGTTGCTATTATCCTTTTATCTTTAGCGGGTGTATCATTATATAAAGTAATAAATATTGAAAATGATAGTATTCCAGAAGTAATCGGTGAAATTGATAATAGTAAGAAAAATACAACTAAATTAGCAAATGAAATTACAGATAAAGTTAATTCATTAGATGAAAAAACATCTGAAGAACTAGCTAATATTAACAAAACACAAAAAGATTTAAATTCTGCCACAAACAAAAATATTAATGAAAAATATGAATCATTAGATAAGACAATTAATGATTCTAGTGAAAATATTTTAAATACTGTTAATACTCATTACAATTCTTTAGTGGAATTAAATAATAAGAATTATAACAGTTTAAAAGACCAAATCAATGATTTTAGTGATGAAACAAGAACTAATTTCATTAATGTAAATCAAAAAATTGATAGAGAATTCTTTGCATTAAATAAAAAGATTGATACATATAATGAAAGTTTAAATAAGAAATTAGATAAGAATAATGAAAATATTAATATTAAATTAGATAATTATAATCGAAATTTAAATGTTAAACTAGATAATTATAATCGAAATTTAAATGTTAAACTAGATAATTATAATCAAAATTTAAATATTAAATTAGATAATTATTATAATAGAATAAACAATTCTTTAAATAGCATCGAAAATAATATCCTAGCTGGATTTAATTGGAATAAAGATAAATTAAATGCTATTGGAACACAAATTACAGATGGATTTAATTGGAACCAAGCTAAATTAAAAGCTATAGGAACACAAATTACAGATGGGTTTAATTGGAATAAAGATAAATTAAATGCTATAGGAATACAAATTACAGATGGATTTAATTGGAATAAAGATAAATTAAATGCTGTAGGAATACAAATTACAGATGGATTTAATTGGAATAAAGCTAAATTAAAAGCTATAGGAACACAAATTACAGATGGATTTAATTGGAACCAAGCTAAATTAAAAGCTGTAGGAACACAAATTACAAATGGGTTTAATTGGAATAAAGATAAATTAAATGCTGTAGGAACACAAATTACAGATGGATTTAATGGATTAAATAGTGCATTAACTGCAAATACAGATAGTGTCAAACAACTAATTAATAGAGCATATACTGGTTTAAATACAAATTTAACAAACGGATTTGATAGAATTACAAATAGACAAGAAAACGATTTTAATTCATTAAATAATGGAATTGGAAGTATTGCTTCAAAACAAGAAAATGAATTTACTCGAATTAAAGGTTCTATAAGTGCTAATGCTACTTTAATAAATAATAAATACTTAGAATTAAATGGAAGTTTAAATGGAGTTAGTCAAACAGTTAATGAAAATAAATTAGCATTAGAATCTATTGGAAATAAAATAGATAATATTACTAGTAAATTAAATAGTATGGATGCCAAACTAGATATTTTAGTAAGAAATATGAATGTAAATAGTGTTAGTGGTTTAAATATTACAGATTTAGCTGAATCCTATGAAACATATTATACAAACTTTAAAAGAGAAAATGGAAGAGATGCAACTTTAGAAGAAAAGATGCAAGCTGTAATAGATTATTTAAAAGATAAAAATTACGTAAGAAGTAACTAATAAAATGGATATAGATTTTGAGAGATTAAGAATAGATTTAATTAATTATTTTGAAAGTGCTCACTTTGCTGGAGGGATAGGCTTTGCAATATTAGAAGCTGATAGAGCAAGATATGCAAGAGAAGAAGAATTAATTAGACTAGCAGAATTTATAGGAATAGATTTGAATAATTATATAAATTACGGAAAGAGTAGATGAAAATCTATTCTTTTTGTATGCAAAAAAAAGAAATATTTTGTTATATTTCCTTTTCATCAATGATTTCATGTCCAGACTCATCACGTTTTTTAAATAGTAAAGAAATGTCAATTTCTAAAACTGTTGCAATTCTATAAAGAACAGCTAAGCTAAAAGATTGATGAACTTTACTAGATTCTATGTTACTTATTAAACTATGACTAACATCACAATATTCAGCAAGCTTTTCTTGAGTCATTTTTCCATAATTGCTATATTTGCTATTGTTATGTAACCTATAATATTTAATATTTTTACTAACTAATTCGTAAATATAATTATCATCAGACTTACTAAATTTCATATTTTAACACCACCTATATATATTTTGCCACTTATAACTAAAATTATTAATTGATTTATGATAGATAAAAGTTCTACAATAAGTGATAAAAAGTATACCATTTGTGTAAAATATGTGTTATAATATAAAAAAGAAAAAATATTTAACAGTATTTTTTTCTAAGAAAGAGGTGGTTAATAGAGTAAAAAAGGTAAAATAGCAAGTTAACTATTATGAGAAGGGAGGACAAAATGAATAAAAAGATTATAGCTCTAATAGGTGCAATTATTGTTATTTTATGTGTAGTAATACTATTTGTATCAAAAAATAATGTCAAATATGAAGTAAAATTTAATACAAATGGTGGAACAATTATTGAAACACAAACAATTAAAAAAGGGGAAACTGCAAAAAGACCAAGTAACCCAACCAAAGATGGATATGTATTTGATGATTGGTATTTAAATAATGAAAAGTATGATTTTAATAAAGAAGTTACAGAAAATTTAGTTCTTGAAGCAAAATGGGTTAAAGAAGTAATTGATGAAAAAGAAACATACACTATAACATTTAATACTGATGGTGGTAATAAAGTTGCATCCATTAAGGTAATTGAAGGAGAAAAAATTAGTAAACCTGATACTCCAACCAAAGATGGATATAAATTTTTAGGATGGTATTTAAATGATACAGAATTTGATTTTTCTCAAAGTATTACTAAAGATATAACTTTAAAAGCAAAATGGGAAAAAATAAAAACTGATAATAATAAACCATCTAAACCTAGTAAACCCGATACAACTAAACCATCAAATCCAAGTACACCAGATACTAAACCAGACACAAAACCAACAGAACCTGAAAAAGTAAGTGTAAAAAGTGTATCATTAAATAAAACTTCATTAAGTTTAAAAGTTGGAGACACAGCCAAATTAGAAATTACAATTAATCCAAGTGATGCTACTAACAAAAATGCAACTTGGAAGTCTAGTGATACTAGTGTTGCAACAGTTGATGCTAAAGGAAATATCAAAGCAATCAAAGCTGGGAATGCAACAATTACTGTAACAGTTGATGGAAAATCAGCAACAGCTAAAATTACTGTTATAAAAGAAGTTACTTATAGTATTGCTTGGGTTGATGTTAAAGATAGTTCAATTGGTCAAGCTATGTTATACATTAAAAGTTCTGAAGGAAATTATGTTTCAGGTGTAGTTGAAATTACAACAATCGATAATAAAGTTAGTAGAGTTGAAATAACTGAAACAGGAAAAATGTACATAAAAGCTGTTATAGCAAACGCTAAAGTAATTAGCACAAAATAAGGAAGGAAAGTTAGAATGAAAAAAGAAGTAAAAAAATCATTTTTAGGGGCATTACTTGCATCTAGTATGTTTTTAGCAATGAATAATGTTGATGCATTAACTATTAAAGAAACTACAAATGTTGATGATGCAACTTTAGATAAAATAACAGAAGGTTCAATACTTATGGGTTCTACAAAATTTGAACCAAATGTTGTTTTAACAGCATTACGTGCCTCAAAAGCAACATATAATGATGTAATGCTAAATTTAGATAACCCAAATTATCAAGGTGTTAATATTTATTATTATCTAGCTGGAGCATGGTATACAGTAGATGATGCAAATAAAGTATCACCAGTAGATAGCGAAGAGGTATTAAATGCTTTAAAAATTTCAGATATTTATTATATAAATAATAAAGAAAAAACGCTTGAAGTAAATTATATTAAAGATATAAAAGATGGATATGAACTAGTTTTTGAAACTGAAAATCCAGATAGAAACAAAGATGTTTTATATAAAGATGGTATAATTTATGTTCCAGCAACTATTCAAAATGTTGAAATATTTGTTAAGAATATTGAAACTGGTAGTAAAGAAAAATTAGATGTTTTATCAAGAGATAATATGACTGATGATGAATTTAAAGTAGTATCTTCTCAAGGAAAGATTGAAAAAGGAGATGCCACTGGAGGAGATTTAACATATAAAGTTGATGGAAACAAAATTACAATTGATGGTGAAATTAAATGGTATGGTTCAGATGCAACTGTTCAAAACGGAAGAAAAGCTGGAAACTATGCATCAGTTAAAATAAGTGCTCCAGAAATTTATAGTGCTGAAGAATTATTAGCTAAAGCAACTATTAAAATTGATGATAGAGAAATAGTTGATTGGAATACTGTAATTGATACATCTCAAGGTGAAGATACATATTTTGTATTCTATCCAAGATTTGATGCTACAACAAAAACACATACAGTAACAATTACTTGGGTTGATGGAAATACACAAACATTTATAATTGAACTAGATGAAGAAGCAACACTAGCATTACCACCACAAGGTACTATTGCTAAGGGAGATGCAACTGGTGGAAATCTAGATTATGTAATTGAAGGAAACAAAATTACAATTAATGGTGAAATTAAATGGTATGGTTCAGATGCAACTGTTCAAAATGGAAGAAAAGCAGGAAACTACGCATCAGTAAGAATAAGTGCTCCAGAAAATTACACAAAAGAATTCTTAATTGCTAATACAAAATTAGTAATTAATGGAAAAGATGTTTTATGGAGTGAAGTAATCGATGAAACCATCGGAGAAGATACATTCTTTGTCTTATATCCAAGATTTGATGCCACAACAAAAACTCATACAATCGTAATCACTTGGGAAAACGGCAATACAGAAACCATTACAATATCATTAAGTGAAGATGCCACATTAGAAAGTGCTCTAGCTGGTTCAATAGCTTTAGATGAAACAACTAAGAGTAATCTAAAAAGTGAATTAAAAGATAATACTTTAACTTTAGATGGTACAATAAACTATGTTAAAAATAAAGGTAATGTATTTGGTTACACAATTACAGCATCAGAAGGATATAGCAACGAAGAATTACAAAATGCTAAAATTACTATTAATAACTATGGTAAAAATGGTCAAGTAACAAAAGTGATTGACACAGATGGTGCAACATTATTTGGTGCAAACAACTATTTTACAGTAACAAATATTGCTACAAGTAACTTTGATTATGATGAAATAATAATCGTTTGGGAAAACGGCAATACTCAAATTATCAAAGTGGAATTTTCAGATACTCTAGTACTTGAAGAAAAACCAACATTTGTTGAAAAAATAGAATTAAATTTTGAAAATGCTAGCATAATTAAAGGGGATACATTAACTTTAGAAGCAACAATTACTCCAGAAAATGCTACAAATAAAGATATTATTTGGACAAGCACAAATGAAGAAGTTGCAACTGTTGATGAATTCGGTGTTGTAACAGCACTTAGTTATGGAAAAACAACTATCATAGCTACAACTGTAGATGGTAAATTTGTTGCTGAATGTGAAATTAATGTTGTTTATCCAAGAATTGAAACAACTCTAGAAAAGAATGAAACAATAACTAATGTCGGTGATATTTTCTCAAGAACTGTAACTATAGATTTTACAACAATCGGTGGAAATGAAGAATATACTTACTCATTTACAATAAAAAATACTGAAACTAATGAAGAAGTAACAAATTATGTTTTTGATGAAGAAAATGCTAACTTGACTTTAACTATTACAGATAAAAATGCTTCATATGAAATTACATATGTAATAGAAGATACAGTTGGTAATAAATTAGAAAGTAAATTAGTTATTGATGCTTTTGAAAAATAAGATAGTATATGTAAAAGAATAGAGAAATCTATTCTTTTTGTATGCTTAAAAATATTGCTTTTTTAATATAGTTTGTGTTAAAATAAATTTATGAAAGAAAGGATTATATGATATATTTTATTTCAGATACTCATTTTGAGTATGAAAATGTTATTAAATATTGTAAGAGACCTTTTAATAACATTGAAGAAATGAATGAAACATTAATTAGTAATTGGAATAGTGTTGTAAGTGATGATGATATAATTTATCATCACGGAGATTTTTGTTTATCTGATAAAACTAGTATTAAAAAAATAGCATCAAAATTAAATGGCCATAAAATATTAGTGCGTGGTAATCATGACCGAGGAAGTGTAAGTTTTTATGAAAGTGTTGGTTTTGAAGTTTTAACTCATGCTCCGATAAAGTTAGAAGAAGAAAAATTACTTTTATCTCATGTACCAGTTCCAGATACAAGAATACCTGAAGGTTATATTAATGTCCATGGTCATATTCATAATAAATTGTTAAATGATGATTATCCAACAAACCTTTATGATAAAGATAAACATTTTAATGTAAGTTGTGACGTCTTAGATTTTAAACCAATTAGTTTAACAAGAATAAAAAACTAGTATCAATTATTACATTTTATAAAACTTTTTGTTATTAGTGTGATATAATCAAGTTATAGGAGTGTTTATGTTTATGAAAAATAAAAAGAAAATTGTAGTTTGTGTATTATTTATATTTATTATATCTTTATTTTCAATATATATAATAAATAATAAAGATTTTAAAAGTATTTATAATGATGAGGTAAATAAAGTAAATCCTTTAGAATACAAGTATTCTTCATTATTTTCAAATTATGCTTTTTATAATCCTCAAGTTATAAGTGAAGTTGAAAATATTATCCTTTCACCAGAAAAAGCAATAATTGGGGTAGGAAGAAGTATGTATATTGATAAATTGGTTGAACCAATTAATGCTATTTATGATTACATAAGTTGGTCATCTTCCAATAGTGATATTGTAACTATTGATGAGACAGGTAAAATAACTGGGGTAGCACCAGGAAAAGCAACAATAACTGCTAAAATAAATGATGTAATAGCAACAACTGAAGTATATGTTTATGAAATAAAAGCCAATACTTATGGTGAAAAACTTATTGATGATGCAAATAATATCATTGAAGCCATAATTACTAATAAAGACTTATCAAGTACTGATTTAACCAGTGATACAAGAGCTTCTGCATTAAAAGAAATAGAAAATGGAGCTATAAATGGAGATACATTTAATGTAAATATTAAATATAGTAAAGCATCTCAAGATGAAATAAATGAACTTGAAAAAGAAATAAAATCAAGTTATAGTGATTATAGTGTTGCTACAGCTAAATATATAAACCTTGAATTATCTCACAAAGATGCTGATGGAGTAGCACATCATATTGCTAATATAACGAAATTAGAAAATAATATTGATTTAATAATTGATTATGGATATGAAATTCCATCAAGTACTATTTCTGGTTCAAAAAGAGAATATGTCCTTATTAGAAAAGAAAATGATACTATAGAACAAATTGATTTTAATTGGACAGGTTATTATCAAATTAGACATAGTGCAAATAAATTCTCTTATTATATATTACTTTATAAAGATATTTATATACCTCTTACAGGAATTGAAGCTGAGAAAAAAGATGTTACATTAAATATTGGCGAACAAGAAAGAATAAAACTTATTTATTATCCAGCGGATGCAACAAGTCATGCCATTAAATCTTATTCATCTAATCCTAAAGTTGCTAGTGTTGATAATTATACAATTATTGCAAAAACTCCAGGAAATGCTGTTATTACAGTTGAAACTGAAGATGGTGGTTTTAGAGATTATATTAATGTAACTGTTAAATCTCCATTAAACGAAATTTATATAAGTGGAAATAGTAGAGTTTTAGACGTTGGAGAAACAAATGATTTAACTGTAATATATAGTCCAGAAAATACAACAGATGATAGAACTGTAACTTGGATATCAAGAAATACAGATATAGCAACAGTTAAAGATGGTAAAGTAACTGCTGTTGGTCCAGGATACACAATAATCACAGCCCGAGTTGGTGATAAAACTGACCAATATGGTTTAACTGTAAAAAGTCCACTTAAGTCAATTAGTTTAAATAAAACAAGTACAACAATAAATGTTAGAGAATATGAATATTTAACTGTTATATATAATCCTATAAATACAACGGATGATAAAAATGTTATCTGGTCATCAAGTGATAATTCTATTGTCAGAGTTAATAATGGAGAAATAATAGGTATATCTAAAGGTGAAGCTACAATTACTGCCAGGGTTGGTGAAAAAACAGCTGAGTGTAAAGTTGAAGTCAAAAATCCTCTTAAATCTATTAGTTTAAATAAAACAGAAGGAGAGTTAGATGTCGGTGCATCAGAAACTCTGATTGTATCCTATAATCCAGATAATACGCCGGATGATAAAACAGTTACTTGGAGCTCGAGTGATATAAATGTAGCAACAGTTATAGATGGTAAAGTAACAGCAATTGGTAAAGGTGAAGCTATAATCACTGCAAGAGTTGGGGATAAAACAGCAACATATAAATTGACAGTAAATATACCAGTTACATCCATAACATTAAATAAAACGAGTGGTACTTTAAATGTCGGAGAAACAGAAGAATTAATTGTTTCAATTAATCCAATTGATACAACTTATGATACAACAGTAACTTGGACATCTAATTTTGAAGATATAGCAACAGTTAAAGATGGTAAAGTAACTGCTATAGCACCGGGTAAAGTAACAATTACTGCTAAAGTTCAAGATAAAATAGCAACTTTTGAGCTAACAGTTTTAAATCCTTTAAATAATATTTATTTAGCTGGAGCAACGAGTGGTACCTTAAATGTCTGGGACCACAGAACTTTAGTAATATATTTTGACCCACTAAATACAACTGATGATAGAACTATTATCTGGACCTCGAGTGATACAAGTGTAGCAACAGTAAGTTCTGATGGAGATATAGCTGCGGTTGGTGCAGGGGTTGCCATAATTACTGCCCGAGTTGGTGATAAATCTGTTTCATATACCCTCACTGTAAAAAGTCCTCTTAAGTCTATTAGTCTTAATAAACAAGGTGGATTATTAAAGGTGGGCGAAACAGAAATCTTAACAGTTATCTTTAATCGAAGTGATACAACAGATGATAAAACTGTTACTTGGACTTCGAGTGATACAAGCATAGCAACTGTTATAAATGGTAAAGTAACAGCTTTAAAAGTTGGTAATGCCATAATAACTGCTAAAGTTGGAAATATGGAAGCAACTTATAGTCTTACTGTTTTAAAAAGAGAAAATTTAAAAGCATCTTTTTTAGATAATTATTATAAAATTAAAAATAGTTTTGTTCATGGTTTTAAATTAAATGAAAATTTAACTGATATTAGAAATAAGTTGGATGTAAATTGCCTAATGGAAAATGGTAAAACGATTATTGCTACCGGAGTTACTTTTAGATTAAATAGTGAAGCATATACTTCCGTAGTTTATGGTGATTTAAATGGTGATGGCAAAATTAATTCTGCTGATTTACTAAAAATGCGTCAACATTTATTAGGAACAAGCATTTTAACTGGACCATATCTTGAAGCAGGAATGATTGCAAAAGGTAAAACTATAAATTCTGCTGACCTTTTAAAATTAAGACACCATTTATTAGGTTTAAAACAAATAGAACAATAAGGAGAAAAAATATGAAAAAAATATTAAATATTATATTATTATTAATGTTATTAATAATTCCAAGTACTGTATTGGCTGCTGGTAACACAAGTGCAAGTGCTCCGAGTACAGTCGAAATAGGTAAAAATGCTACATTTACAATAAAAATAAGTGGTGTTGCAGCGTGGAACATTAAGTTAGTGGGAAGTGGAGCAACTTCTGGATGTAGTGCTAACTTTGCTGATGTAACTGCTGATGGAGGTAATACATCAAAAAGTTTTACAGTAACTTGCAAAGCAACTAGTATAGGCACAATTACTTTTGTTGCATCTGGTGATGTAACAAGTAGTGATGGAGCAAACTCTAATGTATCAATAACAAAAACTGTAAATGTAGTAAAAGAAAGAGAAAAAGATGCTGAAGCAAGACTTTCTTCTTTATCAGTTAGTGGTTATAAAATAGATTTTGATAAAGATAAAACTACTTATTCAATAAATGTTGAACCAACAACAAGTAGTATAACTATTTCTGCTAAAGCTATTAGTGGTACAGCAAAAATATCTGGGACAGGTAAAAAGACTATTGATGCCGATGGTGGAAAATTTAACATAATTTGTACTGCAGAAAATGGTACTAAAAAAACTTATACAATAAATGTATCTGTTATTGATAGTAATCCTATAAATGTAAACATTGGATATGATAAATACACCGTTGTTAAATCATCAAAGTTGCTAGTGGCACCTTCTAATTCTGTAGAAAGCACTATTAAAATTGATAATGTTGAAGTTCCAGCTTTTACAATTGAAAAAGCTAAACTTACTATTGTAGGTCTAAAAAATAATGATGGAAATATTAAATATGCAGTATATGAAAATGGAAATTACAAATTATATAATGAAAATAAATCTTCTAATATAATGCTTTATATAAGTAATAAAAAATTAGATGGTTACAAAGAAACAAAAGTAACAATCAATAATGAAGAATATGTTGCATATGAAATAAATTCTAGATTTAAATTAATATATGCTATGAATTTAGAAAATGGAGAATACAATTATTATAAATATGATACTGTAGAAAACACATTTCAATATTATGAAACAGAAAATAGTGCATCTACTAATAATTCAAAAATTTTTATAGTAACAACAATAGTATTTGCAATAACAACTTTAGGTTTCGGTGGATATTTATTATATTCTAAACGTAAAAAATAAGAATAAAATTAGATTTATCTCGTCAAAACGTGAAAAAACGTGCAAATTATCTCGTCAAAACGTGAAAATAATAGTAAATAGTTCTTTTACCTAAAGATTTAGTTTATATTCTTGACAAGTATTTTAATCCCTCTTTGAACATATAGTTTAAAGAGGGATAATTATGTTTTATAATAATATACATACGAGAATTAGATATATATTTTTAGTAGTTATTTTAGTTTTAGTTATAGCTATTATTAGGGTTTTTTATATCCAAGTTTTTTCATATAAAAAATTAAATAATTTAGCAGAAGCTTTATGGAGTAGAAAATTACCTATATCTGCTGACCGAGGCAAAATAGTTGATAGAAAAGGAAGAGTTTTAGCAGATAATATTACTACAACATCTTTAGTAGTTATTCCTAATCAAATTAAAGATAAAGAAGATGCTGCCAAAAAACTAAGTGACATTTTAAAAAGTGATTATAAAGATATGTTAGCTCATGTAAGTAAAAAAACATCAATTGAAAGAGTTCATCCGGAAGGAAGAGGTTTAAGTTATGATATTGCTGAAAAAATAGATGCTTTAAAAATAGATGGTGTATATTTAGTAAAGGAAAGTAAAAGATATTATCCATATGATACAGTTTTAAGTCATGTTTTAGGTTATGTTGGAATTGATAATCAAGGTCTTTCTGGACTAGAACTTTACTATGATGATTATCTAACCGGGGAAGATGGTTCAATCAAATATTTTTCTGATGGGAAAGGTCATAAGTTAGAATTATCGGAAATCTATGAATCTCCATCGTCCGGTGTAACATTACAACTTACCATTGATTTAGATTTGCAACTTGCTATGGAAAATGAACTTGATAATGTTGTTGCTAAATATAATCCCGATAGTGTAATAGCAATTGCTATGAACCCTAAAAATGGGGAAGTGTTAGCAATGTCATCAAGACCAAACTTCAATAGTAATGAATATAAAAATTATAGTACTGAGGTAATAAATAGAAATTTACCAATATGGATGACATTTGAACCGGGGTCAACTATGAAAATTACAACATATACCGCTGCTATAAATGAGGGATTAATAAATATTTTTGAAGATAGATTTACAGACACTGGGGCTATAACTGTCGATGGAGCTACACTTCACTGTTGGAAACATGGAGGACATGGTAATCAAACATACTTAGAAGTTATCGAAAACAGTTGCAACCCTGGATTTGTTAACTTAGGTTTAATGCTTCAAAAAGAAAAACTAATGAGTTATATAAAGAAGTTTGGTTTTGGAACCAAAACAGGTATTGATTTAAATGGGGAAGGAAATGGAATTCTTTTTAGTTTAGATAAAATGGGTAATGTTGAACTTGCCACAACAGCTTTTGGTCAAGGGATAAGTGTAACTCCAATCCAACAAGTTGGGGCCGTATCTGCCATAGTAAATGGAGGAACATTATATTCACCATTTCTAGTAAAAAATTATTTGGAACCTGAAACTAATACTATTATAAAAAGTGTTACTGCCCAAAACAAAGGAACAATTATAAAAAAAGAAACATCAGACCTAGTTAAATACGCTTTAGAAAGTGTTGTTGCTAAAGGTTCTGGACACAATGCTTATATTGAAAACTATCGTATCGGAGGAAAAACAGGGACAGCCCAGACAGTTGAAAATGGTAGATATTCATCAAGTAAATATATTTTATCATTCATTGGTTTCATGCCTGCGGATGACCCAGAAATTGTTGTTTATGTGGCAGTTCAAAATGCTAAAGGTGTTGTTCAATATGGTGGAACTGTGGCTGCACCGATTGCTAGAAACATCTTCTTAAGTGCCATTGATATTCTTGATATTAAACCAGATAGTGAAGGAATTCCTAAAGAATACACCTGGCTTGACCAAAAATACGTTGTTGTTCCCGATGTTGTAGGAATGAATATTGATGATGCCAAAAAAGCTCTAAAAGGATTTAATATCGAATATAGTGGAGAAGGTGAAACTGTAATTTATGAGTCTCCAAAAGGTGGAATGTATGCCAAAGAAAACGGTACAATAGTATTAATGTTAAATTAAAAATGTAAAATCATGTAAAATTTTTATTTAAAAATAAAAAAGCATAATAAAAGTAGTGTATAATAAAGTTACGAGGTGGAAATATGTTAATATTAGCAAAAGCATCAATGGCAATGATGTTAGGATTTGTTTTATCATTAATAACGGGTCTATTTGTTGTTCCATTATTTAGAAAATTACATTTTGGTCAATCAGTAAGTAAATTAATCAATGAAAGACATCTAAAAAAAGAAGGAACTCCAACTATGGGAGGAATTATCTTTATAATACCAGTTATTATTTCCCTTATATTATTGTATATAAAAGGAAGTATTGAAATAAGTTATAACCTTATTATAGTGGTATTTGTTTTTTTAGCGTATGGCTTACTAGGATTTATAGATGATTATTTAAAAGTAAAATATCACAATAACAATGGTATAAGTTTAGTTACAAAATTTTTAATTCAAATGTGTATAGCTTTAGTTTTCTTTTATCTATTTATGAAAGGTGGAGGAGAACCAGCTTTAAGCATAAGTTTCTTAAATATTTACATTGATTTAGGATGGATGTTTGGTTTATTTATATTATTCTTACTTGTTGGAACCACGAATGCTGTAAATATTACTGATGGCCTAGATGGTTTAGCTGGAGGCTTATCAGCAATTGCTTTCTTTGCATATGGTGTTATAAGTTGGAATGCTGGTTGGCTAGAAGGTTATCAAGAAATTGCTATATTTTGTTTCCTATTAGTAGGAGCTTTAGTAGGTTTCTTAGTATTTAATACTCATCCTGCCAGAATATTTATGGGTGACTTAGGTTCTCTAGCTTTAGGTGGTGCCTTAGCATCGGTTGCAATTGTATCAAGACATGAAATATCACTAGCTATAATCGGTGGAGTATTTGTAATAGAAACATTAAGTAGTTTAATTCAAATAATATCAATTAGATATTTTAATAAAAAAGTATTTTTAAAAGCACCGCTTCATCACCATTTTGAAGAAATAGGATGGAGAGAAACAGACATAATTAAGTTATTCTGGGTTGTAGGTTTTATCCTAGCAATGGCAGCAATAACTTATGGAGTATGGTTATAAACGTAACAAAAAAGCGTCAAATTACACAAATGCGTTAATTTGATGCTTTTTTTGGTTATTCGAAAAGTAGTGGGGAACTAAAATCAAATCCAATTCGTATTGAAGTTTAACCCAAACTTAACAATCCATAGTTTTCTAGAGTTTTCTAATACTTAAAAAGTAATAGAAAACTATTTTTTAAAATATAATTATACGAGGGATAAATATGCCAAAGAAATATGATAAATGGTTACTAATTGCAGTTATTATAATAGCTATATTTGGTATAGTAATGATTTATTCTGCTAGTTCTATCTGGGCTGAATATAAATTTAATGACCCATTTAAATTTGTAAAAGCCCAAAGTGCATTTTTTATCATGAGCTTAGTAATTGTATTTGTTTTAAAAAAAATAAATCCTGATATATATTATAAAAAAGCTAATAAAATATTGTTAATTTGTTTTATTTTATTAGTTTTAGTATTAATTCCTGGTTTAGGAAAAATTAGAAATGGTAGTAGAAGTTGGTTTGGTATTGGTGGTTTTGGTATCCAACCTAGTGAATTTGCTAAAATAGGTTTAATTATTTATGTTTCAAAATATTTAGCTAATAATCAAAAAGAAATATTTGATATCAAAAAAGGAGTATTACCAATACTTTTAGTTATTGGTGTTTTCTTCTTACTTATAATGCTTGAACCAGACTTTGGTACTGCGATGGTTATTGTTTTAACTTTAACATCAATTCTTTTTATCTCCGGAGTTAAATTATCTTTTTTTGTTAAAATAGGTATCGTTGGGCTTCTTGGTATAGTAGGTTTAATTGTGGTAGCTCCATATCGAATGCTTAGAATAGTTTCATTTTTAAATCCATGGGTTGACCCTTTAGGTAGTGGATATCAAATAATTCAAAGTTTGTATGCTATCGGTCCCGGTGGTTTACTTGGACAAGGATTTTTAAATAGTCGTCAAAAACAATTTTATTTGCCAGAACCACAAACAGATTTCATATTTTCTATTATTTCTGAAGAGTTTGGTTTTCTAGGAATATTAATTGTTACAGCCTTCTTTGGTTTTATCTTTTATCGTATTGTTAAAATAGCCTTAAATTGTGATAACTTATTTTATAAATATTTATCTTTTGGTTTAGGCTTTGGAATAATCATTCAAGCTTTACTAAATATTTGTGTTGTTATAGGTCTCATTCCTGTTACTGGTGTAACTTTACCATTTTTTTCTTATGGTGGTTCAAGTTTACTTGTAAGTATGATAAGTATTGGTATAATTTTAAGTATAAGCAAAAAATAAATATTGTTAAAAAAATAAAAATAGTTTATAATACTTTTAAGGTGATAAAATTGAAAAATGTAACAATATTAGGTGGAGGAGTTCTAGGAAGTCAAATAGCATTCCAAACTAGTTACTCTGGATATAATGTAACAATATATTTAAGAAGTAAAGATAGTATAAAAAGGTGTAAGAAAAAACTTGAAGAAGTAAAAAAGGCTTATATTGATGCTATTAATGTTATGAAGAATGATAAAAATATTAATAGTTGGTCACTTGGTATTGCTGATTTTGATAAGTTTAATGCTAGCAAATGCCTTAAAAAAGTTGAGGAAGTAATAGATAATATAAAGTTAGAATTAGATATTAATAAATCATTAAAAGATGCTGATTTAGTCATTGAGTCTATGAGTGAAGATTTTAATGCTAAAAAAGAAATATATGAACTAATAAAAGATAAGTTAGATGATAAAACAATTGTTGTTACAAATTCATCAACTATGTTACCAAGTGTACTTGCAAAATATACGGGTCGAAGCGATAAATTTTTAGCTCTTCATTTTGCAAATTCCATATGGAAAAACAATATTGTTGAAGTAATGAGACATGCTAAAACAAGTGATGAAGCTTTTGCTAAAGTAATAGATTTTGCAAAAAGTATAAGAATGATGCCTTTGCCCCTTAATAAAGAAAAATCTGGTTATTTATTAAATTCAATGTTAATACCACTTTTATTTTCTAGTTTGGATTTACTAGTAAATGGTATTAGTGATATTAAAAGTATAGATACAGCTTGGAAAGTAGGTACAGGGTCTCCGAAAGGACCATTTGAAATTCTTGATACAGTTGGACTTAAGACTGCTTATGACATTGTAAATATGTATGTAAAAATTCCTAAAATATTTGCCCCATATAATTTTAAAGGAATGGCTAAGTTGCTTAAAAGTTATATAGAAGAAGAAAAGCTTGGTAAATCTAGTGGTGAAGGTTTTTACAAGTATGATGTATAAATGGATTTATAAAACCCCCGAAGGGTTAGATGATATTATTTTAGAGTCTGACGGAAAGTATCTTAATAAGTTAATATTTTATAATTCAAAAGATGAAGATAAATTATGTAAAGAAGCTAAGGAAAAGAATTTAGAAATATTTAAAGAAACAAGTAAATGGTTAGACATATATTTTAGTGGTAAAATTCCTGATTTTACTCCCAAGTATAAACTAATGAATTTAAGTGACTTTACTATGGAAGTAATTGAATATATTAAAGAAATTCCTTATGGTAAAACAATAACTTATGGTGATATTGCAAGAAAAATTGCTAAAAATAAAAATATAAAAAGAATGTCTGCACAAGCTGTCGGTGGTGCTGTTGGTAGAAATCCCATTTGTATAATTATCCCGTGTCATAGAATCCTGGGAGCGAACAACAAGCTTACAGGTTTTGGGGGAGGCATTAATAATAAAATAAAATTATTAGAGAAAGAAGGATATTATGAATACAAAAAATAGAACAATTATGATTATACTAACTGCTATATTAGCTTTAGTTGCAATAGCTGGTATATATTTAAAAAATAATAAAAAAGAAACAAATAATGATATTGATTTAAATAAAAAAACATTAGTAGTTTATTTTTCTGCCCAAAATCATACCAAAGCTCTAGCAGAAAAAATTGCTAAAAAGTTAAACGCTGATATTTTTGAAATTGTACCTCAAGAAAAATATACTAGTGAAGATTTAAATTATAATGATGAAAATTCTCGCGTTTCAGTTGAACATAATGATACATCTAAAAGGCATGTTTTATTAGAACAAACAGTTCCTGATAACTGGGATAGTTATGAAAATGTAATTATTGCGTACCCAATCTGGTGGGGTAATGCAGCATGGCCAGCATCAAGTTTTGTAATGGGTAATACTTTTGATAATAAAAATGTTTATCCAATTTGCACATCTGCATCAAGTGGTCTAGGGGATAGTGCTAAAAATCTAAAATCAATTTCTAGTGGTGGAACCTGGTTTGATGGATACCGTTTTTCTTCAAATGCTAGTGATAAAGACATAGATAATTGGCTTAAAACAATTAGTAAAGAACATAACTAATTGTTTTTTTTGAAACTTTTTTGAAAAAAATTAACACTTTAAAGTTGAGGTGAACACAAATGACTAGTCAAAAAGCCTTAGAACAGTTTGATAGAATATATAATGAAAGCTACAAAGATATTTCTAGGTATGTCATTATAAATGCAAATAATATTGGTGATGTTAAGGATATACTTCAAAATATTTATCTTGAAGTATATAAAAATATTGATAAAGTTAATGATAAAAACTATTGTTTTGGAATAGCTAAAAATGTTTTAAAAAAATATTATAGATTTAAATTTATAAGAAAAAATGATACAGAAATCAATGATAACATCCAAAGTAATATTAATTTAGAAAAAACAGTTATGGACAAATACGATACTGAACTTGTTTGGAAATATTTAAAAAAGAAAAACAAAATAATAGCTAAAATAATGTATCTTTATTATTATGAAGAACTTACTATTAAAGAAATAGCATGTAGCTTAAGTTTAAGTGAATCAAACGTTAAAAACTATATTTATAGAACTTTAAAAGAGTTAAGGAGGATTAATAATGACTAAAAAAGTTTTAAAAGATATATTTGATGAAAAAATAAATAAAGAGGATATTTATAGATATGTAACAAATAAGAAAAGAAATAATTATTATGGAGTGCTTAAGTATGCAACTTTAATCGTTGTATGCATCGGAATAGTGTTATTTAGTTTTAAAAACAATGGATTTAAGGACAACAATACTTATAGTGATATAGATATTTATATTAATGAAGTAAAGACATTTGGAAATAATGATATTGATGTAACAATAATGAATATTAATGAGTCTACGAATATTTATTTTAGTGATGATTTAGAAGAGGCTTATCCATTTTTAAAAAGAAGTAAAAGCCTTTATGAAAATGACGATGAAATATTAAAGAATTATGAAACTGATATTTATTTTGCTATAACTGAAAATGATGATGAAAATCCATTTAATAAAATTCATAATCTTATTTATGCTTATAAAAATAAGGATGGAAAAGGAAAAATTATAGTATCTTTTGCTAAAGATAAAAAACCACTTTGTGATTATTTCTTTGAAACTAAAAGTAGTAAACCATCAAGTATTAAGAATAAAAAAGTAACTATTTATAAATATGAAAATACATATTTTGCAGAGTTTAAAGATAATAATATATATTATGATATTGAAAGTCATAATGTAAATATAAAAGATTTTATAAAAATATTAGAATTAATAATAGAAGATAATGTTTGAGAAAATATTATCTTTTCTAATTATCAAAAATGTGTAAAATATTTGACGTTTTTATTGTTTGACATAAGTTAAAGTGATAAAATAAGAACATGGGAGGATATTAATATGGAAAAATATGTTTATTTGTTTCAAGAAGGAAACAAAGATATGAGAAATCTTCTTGGTGGTAAAGGTGCTAATTTAGCAGAAATGACTAATATTGGCTTACCTGTTCCAAGTGGGTTTACAGTTACAACAGAAGCTTGTAACAAATATTATGAAGATGGAAAGAAATTATCTAGTGAAATAATTGACCAAATTAAAGAAGCTTTGGCTAAACTAGAAGAAAAAAGTGGTAAGAAATTTGGCGATAAAACAAATCCATTACTAGTGAGTGTAAGAAGTGGTGCTAGAGCTAGTATGCCAGGTATGATGGATACTATCTTAAATTTGGGACTAAATGATGAGGCAGTTGAAGGATTTGCTAAAAAAACAAATAATCCTAGATTTGCCTATGATTCATATCGTCGATTTATTGCAATGTATTCTGATGTAGTAAAGGGAATATCTCCTGATTATTTTGAAGCTATTATTGCAGAAGTTAAAAAAAATAAGAATATTAAGTATGATAATGAACTTACTGTAGATGATTTAAAAATAATTACTAATGCTTTTAAAGAGATATATAAAATGAATATGAAACAGGAATTTCCAAATGATCCAAAAGTGCAATTAATAACAGCAATAGAGGCTGTATTTAAATCTTGGAATAATAAAAGGGCTATTGTATATAGAAGAATGAATAATATACCAAGTACAATTGGTACAGCTGTAAATATTCAGCAAATGGTTTTTGGCAATATGGGGGTTGATTGTGGTACAGGTGTTGCTTTTACAAGAAATCCATCAACTGGTGAAAAGGGCATGTTTGGTGAGTATTTAATTAATGCTCAAGGTGAAGATGTAGTTGCTGGTGTTAGAACTCCGCAAC
>OJAW01000310.1_pt1 | contig 36930 bp, 29 predicted proteins | sample 1589151 | NCBI WGS metagenome assembly OJAW01 (sample SAMN03283290) | human gut metagenome | biome: human-associated habitat; material: feces | host: Homo sapiens | place: Peru | collected 2012
TGGCATCTGGAGAAAGCGCAATCTCGGTAGCACCCCAAGACTGCACCTTGCGGATGAGGCTTGGTTCATCGTTATCTGTTGTGATGGAGATGTTGACCTTCTGCGGCTGTCCACCTTCCTTTACGGTATAGATTTCGCCATCGAAACCATAGCAGAGCAAACCATTATCGGAAGAGGTGAGGAATCGTATAGGATTCTTCTTCTGCTGCGTAATCTGTGTATCCTTTCCGCTTGCGATGTTGCGGCGGTAGATGTTGAAGGAACCGTCCTGCTCGCTGAGATAGTAGAAGCTCTGGTTGTCGGCAGCCCATACCGGGTTGCGGTCCTCGCCCTTGAAGGTAGTAAGCTTCTGATATTTTCCATTGTCGAGCATCCAGATATCTCGGGTGATAGGAGAGGTATGGTGCTTGCGCCATGCATCCTCGTAACCCTTCTTGTCGTGATAGAGTACCTGACCGTTCTTGTTGATGCTGATGTTCTCCATCGGAAGAACGGAATACAACTTAGGACGACCGCCCTCTGTGCTTACCTCGTAAACCTGCGAAAACTCGTTAGATGCAAAGAGGTTGCTCTGGGCTGTAGGCATGATGTTGGCAGAGAAGAGTATATGGTCGTTGTCCTTGAAGGCGATAGGAGTCTCCTTGCCGCTGTTGGTGGTGAGTCGGGTTGGCGCACCACCCTTGGTAGAGATGACGTAAACATCCAGGCTGCCTTCGCGGTTTGAAGTGAAGGCAATCTTCTTGCCGTCAGGGCTCCAGATAGGCTGAGAGTCATAAGCTGCGTTGGTTGTCAACTGGCGTGCCTCGCCACCTTGGGCAGGAACGCAATAGAGATCGCCCTTATAGGCAAAAGCGATGGTAGAGCCATCAGGCGAGATGGCAGGGTAGCGCATCCACAACGGACCTTGCTGGGCCTGGGATGCCAGAGATGCTGCCAGAAGGGCAGCGCTAAGAATCAGTTTCTTCATTATTATAAAGTTTCTGTTTGATTTATGTTGCAAAGTTACAGTTTTTATGCGAAACTACCAAACTTAATTCCGTAAAACCGTGAACTAGCTACTCATTTATTAGGAGATTGTAAGCAGAACCTTTCACTCTGATACCTACTTGTAAGTATAAAAAATGTGAAAATCACAATTTCTAGGTATTGTACGATTTCTAAATAAGCCTTACCTTTGCACCCCGATAAAAGGAATAGATATGAAAAAAGGATTAGGAAAAATTAAAAAGAAACACATCTTCCTGGCCTTATTGGCCGTGATCGTTCTGGGAGGTTTGGCGAAGGCTTACTCTGCCTGGGTGGGCACTACCCACATCGCTTTCCTCAACTATCAGGCTATTACGCTGGGACAGATTTCGCATGCCAACGACAATGCGATGATTAAACTGAGTGAGATTACGACCGATGATTTCGATCATCTGGACGATTACGATATGATTATCGTGAATGGTATGGGGCTCCGTATTGACGAGAACCAGCGCAAGCAGTTGGAAGAGGCATCCTACAAGGTACCAACCCTTACTCATGCTGCTACCAACCCAGCCAACAATATCGTATCGGTGGATAACTTCGATGCAGATTATCTGATGCAGTACATCGAGAACGGCAGCAAGAAGAATTATCACAGCATGCTCGCTTACATCCGTAAGTTTATCGACGGAAAGAAGTTCATGGCTCCAGAACCGGACCGTGTAGATGAGCGACCAGACTATCTCCTGACTCATTTCGACCCGAAAGATGAGAAGGGTGATGAACTGGGCTTCAACAGCATCCGCGAGTACAATGCCTTCCTGGCAAAGAACGGTTTATATAAAGAAGGTGCTCCTACCATCATGCTCACCGGTTTTATGGGTGCGGCTCCAGATATGGAAAAGGCTTTCGAGAAGAAGGGCTTCAGGGTGTATCGCGTCAATAAGCTTCAGAGCTTTATCGCCGGTCATCATGCCGACAGTATCCAGGCGAATGCCGTTGTGAATATGGCGCACGGCAGACTGGGCGATTACTTCGTTGAGTTCCTGAAGCAGAAGAATATTCCTCTGTTCTCACCTCTTAATATCAACCGCTTGACTACCGAGTGGGAGAACGATAAGCAGGGAATGAACGGCGGCTTCATGTCGCAGAGCATCGTGACTCCGGAGATTGATGGTGCCATCCGTCCATACGTGGTTTTCGGTCAGCGCATCAACAAGGAGGGCTTGCAGGAGGTTTACGGCATCCCAGACAGAATGGAGAGTTTCGTGGAGAGCGTGCAGGGCTATGTGAATCTGAAGAACAAGAAGAACAGCAGCAAGCGCATCGCCATCTTCTATTTCAAGGGTCCCGGTCAGAATGCACTTACCGCTTCGGGAATGGAAGTGGTTCCATCGCTCTACAATCTCCTGGTTCGCTTGAAGAATGAGGGATACAATGTAGGCAAGTTGCCTGCCAATTCTCAGGAACTGGCAAAGATGATTCAGGCTCAGGGTGCCGTCTTCGGAACCTATGCCGAGGGTGCCTATACCAAGTTCCTCCAGTCGGGACATCCTGCCCTGGTTACTGCTCAGCAGTTTGCCGGATGGACCCAGAAGGCTTTGTCTAAGAAGATGATCAAGGAGATGAACCAACTCTATGGTTCCTTCCCTGGCAAATATATGGCTACCGATGATGGTAAGTTGGCGGTGGCAAGACTGCAGTTTGGTAATGTGGCATTGCTTCCACAGGTGATGGCAGGCTTGGGAGGCGACTCCTTCAAGATTGTGCATGGCACCGACCAGTCACCTCCTTACACCTATGTTGCCTCTTACCTCTGGGCACGTTATGGTTTCAGTGCCGATGTACTTATCCATTTCGGAACCCACGGCTCTCTGGAATATACCCCGAGAAAGCAGGTAGCACTCGACAGCAACGACTGGAGTGACCGATTGATTGGTGTGGTTCCACATCTTTATATATATACCATCGGCAATGTGGGCGAGGCGATGATTGCCAAGCGCCGCACCTATGCCCAGACCCAGAGCTATCTCACTCCTCCTTTCAAGGAGAGCGAATTGCGACAGACCTATAAGCAGTTGAGCGATGCCATCCAGTCATACGAGAAGAAGGCATCTGCCGAACAGTCGCTCAAGGTGAAGGCGCTGACCGTGAAGATGGGAATCGCCCGTGAACTGGGACTCGATGCCAAGCAGATGAACAAGCCTTATTCTGCAGATGAAATTGCGAGAGTAGAGAACTATGCAGAAGAGTTGGCAAACGAGAAGATTACCGGCAAGCTCTATACTTTGGGTGTGCCATACGATAATGATGATGTCCGCACCAGTGTCTATGCGATGGCTACAGATCCTATTGCCTACGGAATGTTGGCAGTAGATAAACTGAAAGGTCGTGCCCAGGAGGGTGTGGAGAAGCATAAGCAGCTTTTCGACCGTCTTTATCTGAGCAAGGCACGCAACACCGTGACCCAGCTTCTGGGTTCAGCCTCGGTTTCTGATGAATACATCTGCCGTTATGTAGGAATCACTCCTGCCGAACTCCAGATGGCTCGCAAGGTTGAGGCGATGCAGGCAGCTCCGGATCCTATCCAGATGATGATGCAGATGGCAGACCAGATGGGTGGAGCGAAGGAGGCGAAGCCGAAGAAGGTGGATCACCGTACGGTAAGCGAACTCCGTGCTGCCAAGGTTTCTCATAAGAAGAAGATTCCGCAGATGAGTCGTGAGGCTTTTGAGAAGATGGAGCAGACCGGTCGCTTTCCAGACAAGATGATGGAAGCGATCAAGAAGGGACAGAAATGGTATCAGGATGATTTGAAGAAGGCGAAGATGGCGAAAGCCGGCAAGGGCAAGGCATCTCAGAAATCTTCTAAAGATAAGGGTATGATGATGTCGAAAGCGCCAAAATATACCCGTCAGCAGATTCATCTGGCTCAGGCGATTACTACCGTAGAGCATGCCTTGCAGAATGTAGGCAAGTATTCGGAGGCGCTCCGTCAGAGTCCGCTCAACGAGATGTCTTCTCTGATGAATGCCCTGAATGGCGGCTTTACCGCTCCATCTCCTGGTGGTGACCTGATTGTGAATCCAAACACTCTGCCAACAGGTAGAAACCTCTTCTCCATCAATGTGGAGAATACACCTTCGGAGGATGCCTGGGAGAAGGCGAAGGAACTTTGCGACAATACCATCAAGATGTATTGCGAGCGACATAAGGGTGAATATCCTCGTAAGGTGAGCTACACGCTCTGGAGTAGCGAGTTTATCGAAACAGAGGGTGCTACCATCGCTCAGATTCTCTATATGCTCGGTGTAGAACCGGTAAGAGATGCCTTCGGTCGTGTTACCGATCTGCGTCTCATTCCATCCAAGCAGTTGGGCCGTCCTCGCATCGATGTCGTGGTTCAGACTTCCGGTCAGCTCCGCGACCTGGCAGCATCCCGTCTCTTCCTCATCAACAAGGCGATAGAGATGGCGGCAAATGCCAAGGGTGATAAGTACGACAACCTGGTGAAAGCCGGTGTTACCGAATCCGAACGAGTGCTCGTAGAGAAGGGTATGTCGCCAAAGGAGGCCCGCGAGGTTAGTATGTATCGTGTCTTTGGTGGTGTAAACGGCAACTATGGCACCGGCATCCAGGAGATGGTAACCGCAGGCGACCGCTGGGATAAGGAGAGTCAGATTGCCGAGGTTTATATGAACAATATGGGTGCCTTCTATGGTGATGAGAAGAACTGGGAGACCGTTCGCAAGGCTGCTTTCGAGGCAGCGCTGACCCGTACCGATGTGGTGGTTCAGCCACGACAGAGCAACACCTGGGGTGCCTTGAGTCTCGACCATGTATATGAATTCATGGGAGGTATGAACCTTGCTGTGCGCAACGTAACCGGTAAGGATCCGGATGCTTATCTCGCCGACTATCGCAACCATAGCAATATGAGAATGCAGGAGGTGAAGGAGGCTATCGGCATCGAGGGCAGAACCACTATCTTCAACCCTGCCTATATCAAGGAGAAGATGAAGGGTGGAGCCAGCAGTGCCAGCACATTCGCCGAAATCGTAACCAATACCTACGGCTGGAATGTGATGAAGCCAAAGGCTATCGACAAGGAGATGTGGGACGAGATATATAATGTATATGTCAAGGACAAGTACCATCTCGGAACCAAGGAGTTCTTCGACAAGCAGAATCCGGCAGCGCTGATGGAGATGACCGCCGTGATGATGGAGAGTGCCCGCAAGGGAATGTGGAAGGCTACTCCTCAGCAGCTCAAGGACATCGCCAAGCTCCATACCGAGACCGTGAACAAGTATAAGCCTTCATGCTCCGGTTTCGTCTGTGACAATGCCAAGCTCCGCAACTATATCGCCAGCAAGACCGATGCTGCTTCTGCCAAGGAATATCAGCAGAATGTAGAGCAGATCCGCGATGCTGAGGCTGCGAAGAACAGCAGCGACAAGGGTATGGTGATGAAGAAGGAGACGCTGAATGAGGAAGCTCAGAAGACCACCACTGTGGTGAGCGGCATCGTTGTAGGTGTCATCGTCATCGTAGCATTCGTGATGTTGGCGATTCTGATTCGCAGAAGAAGAAAGAATATGGTTGAATAGAAATGGAGACATTAGTTTTAGTAATGATGATATTGGTTTGCTTCAGTTTTGTGCTGAAGCAGACCTTCCACGGAGTGAAGGAGATTATGATCATCTCGGTGCTCGTAGCCTTCTTCGTGGGAATGACCTGGCCACTTGCCATCGAGCAGTCGAAGACGCAGATTGCGGCCTGGATAGCCGACCAGAAGCTGATGCTCGATATGGCGGTGCTGCTGAGCATCGACGTGGCACTCACGATGCTTTTCTGTGTGCACCACGTAGATCTGAAGACTTCGGAACATGTAAGCCGTCGCAAATGGGTGTTCTTCATCTTCCTGAAGTACTTCCCGGGTTTGCTGGTTTTCCCAGTGCTTTTCAGCGTTCTGGTGATGACCATCTTCCTGCTTCCCGGCGTATCGTTCCAGGTAGTGGCATGGGTGCTTGCGGTAGTGCTGCTGGTTTTGACTCCGGTATTCACCTATGGTTTGAGATGGCTCTTGCCGGAGCGACCTATCCGCTTGGAACTGCTTTTCCTGGTAGAGGTGCTGCTCGGATTGATGGGCATCATCGGTACGGTGAATGGCAGGACAGCCGTGGCAGGATTCAACAGTTTCGATGCCCTCTCGCTTCTGGGCGTCATCGCCATCGTCATCGTAGGAATGGCAATCGGATGGGCAATTTACAATTATCAAATTAAAAAATATAGAGTATAATGAATTACATATCAGACGTATTGTTTTGGATTTCCACAGGCATGCTGGTTCCTGTGATTATTTTGTTGATCTTCTTCTTCCTCAGAGCCTTGCTGCTCCTCGGAGGTTTCTTCGGACAGTATCTTGTAAAGCGCAAGTCGGGTGCGGAGATTCGTGAACAGATGAACACCCTGACACTCGACAACATCGATACCTTGGGCGATCGCCTGCCAAAGAACAAGCAGGCTGTCATCGTTTCCTATATGAAGAAAATCGTGGACAACCGTCAGAGCAAGGCGCAGGTAAACCGCATCCTCGACCAGTATGCCCAGTTTGTTGAGAAGGATCTTTCTCTTCCTTCTACACTCCTGAAGATGGGTCCGATGCTCGGTTTGATGGGTACCTTGATTCCTATGGGACCTGCCCTGGTAGGTCTTTCTACCGGCGATATTGCTTCGATGGCTTACAATATGCAGGTGGCTTTCGCTACCACCGTAGTGGGATTGTTCTCTGCAGCCATCGGTTTTGTAACCAAGCAGACCAAGAACCGCTGGTACACCGAGGATATGAGCAACCTCGAGTTTATGGCAGACCTTGTAAGTGAAGAGTGAATAACGAAGAGTGAAGAATTCAATAGTAATAATTTATGAGACAAAGACGTAGAAGTCGTCTCTCGCATGATGGCGAGGATGATGATCCGATGAGCGTAGTGAGCAACCTCTTCGATGTGGCGATGGTATTTGCCCTCGCCCTGATGGTAGCCCTCGTTTCGCGCTATAATATGACGGAAATGTTCAGCAAGGATAACTTCACGATGGTGAAGAACCCTGGCAAGGAGAATATGGAAATCATTACCAAGGATGGACAGAAGATCAATCGTTATACTCCTTCTGAAGACCAGAGCAATAAATCTGGCAACAAGGGTAAGAAAGTGGGTATCGCTTACCAGCTGGAGAATGGCGAGATAATATATGTGCCTGAATGAGACGTATTATAACTTGGAAAAAATATCATCGCTGGATAGGCTTGATAGTATCGGTGTTCATGCTTATATTCTGCGTCTCTGGCATTATTCTCAATCATCGACAATTATTTCGTAGTTGTGATGTAGATAGATGTTGGATGCCTTCCAACTACCACGTAGCCAATTTCAATAATGGAGTGGTTAAGGGTAGTCGGAATATAGGTGCAGACTCTGTGCTGGTGTTTGGAGGCGCTGGATTATGGTTGACAGATACTAAAGGTGAGCAATGGCATGATTTCAATGAAGGTATTGATGACGGTGCCGATAATCGCAATATCCGCAATGTTGTAAAGACAAAGAATGGAAGATTATGGTGCGCAACGCAATATGACCTATATTGTAGAGAGGGTAAGAATTGGAAGAAAATAGTATTACCCAACAATGAAGAGCGAATAGCCGATGTTTGTCTTACTAAGGATAGTACGAGCATTATAGTGTTATCACGTTCTAAAGTCTACATGGTGTTGGATGGAGCAATTAAAACTCTCACAATACCTGCCCCAACAGGATATAGTCCTTCTACAACTCTCTTTAAAACTGTGTGGCAACTGCATAGTGGAGAGTATTTTGGTATGGCGGGCAGGCTTGTTGTCGATGCGATAGCTGTAGTGCTAATAATATTGTCGCTCACAGGAATACTGATATTCCTTCTTCCCTATAATATCCGTAGGTTGAAGCGCAAAGGTAAGAAAAACTCTATGAAGAGTCGTGGACGACAGATGGTGTGGAATATGAAATGGCACAATCGCTTTGGGTATTCCACCATTATCCTAACCCTTTGGATAGCTATTACAGGCATGTGTCTTCGCCCACCATTGATGATACCATTGGTAATGAAGAAGATGTCGGCACAGACTGATAGCAACAACGTATGGCATGATAAACTAAGAGCTATAAGATGGGATGTAGCAGAAGACTGTTGGATAGTTTCAACCTCTGATGGTTTTATGCTGGTGGATGAATATTTCGTGGAACCCCCAATGCTAATAGCAAAGCATAAGGCGCCAACCGTAAGTCCGATGGGAGTAACGGTTTTCGAGAAAGATAGCGCAAGTGGCGAATGGATAGTAGGGTCGTTTAGTGGTCTGTATCGTTGGAATATAATGTCGGGCAGAGTGGTAGATTATTTTAGCCATAAGCCAAACAAACAAACATCGATGCGCCCTGTTTCAAATTCGCAGGTTAGTGGATATTCCAATGACTTCTCGTTAGGCAACCCAATAGTCTTTGACTATACAAAAGGAGCCTCAGAGAAATTGCAGATGCCTTCAGAAATTGCCAATGCTAAGATGTCGCTATGGAATATGGCGTTAGAGCTGCATGTAGGTAGATGCTATTCGCCATTCCTTGGTCCTATCTCCGACCTCTTCGTATTCTTGTCAGGATTGATAATATCGCTGACTTTACTTTCGGGATATATCATCCTGCGCAGACAACGAAACCGACGCAAAGCTAAAGTGATATCTGTAAGCAATAACATAAATCGCTAATAATCATAATAATTAAGTAATTTAAGTAAATCAATTTGAAGTATGAAAAAGTTCAAGACAATGATGGCCATGATGTTGGCTTTGGTTTCTATGTGTGTAGCATTCAGCTCTTGCAGCAGTGAAGAGGATGATACTGTGGCAGCTGCCAAGGAAATTGCCGGTTCATACACCAGCTCTCTGGATATGACCGTAATGGGTGGGTCTTCTACATACGAGAATGTTACCATGAAGATTGAGGCTGTAGATGATGCTACAGTCAAGGTTACTTTACCTGCTTGCGGCGAGGGTATGATGGCTCTTCCTGCTCTGGAGGTTCCTGCTGTAAAGGTTTCTGGTTCCAATGGTGCTTATGCATTCGCTAAGGAAAATTATGCTGGTACTGTTACCGTGAATGGTGCAGAGAAGAAGTACACTGTTACTTTGCAGGGTACATTGAAGGACAAAACCCTGACCGTCAACTATTCTGTGCAGTATGGCAAGATGCCTATGCCAATGATTGGTAAGTTTGTTTGTACAAAATAAGAAGATTGTTTCAGGATAAGTTTTGATATGACTCGATGAAACAAAAGATATTCGCACTATTCCTAATCCTTTGCGGATTGTGCCTGAATCTGAAAGCCGAACCCCAGGGTGATATCGTGGGTAGAGTGCTCGATGATTCGGGCGCACCTCTGGTGGGTGCTACCGTCCAGATGGTGAATGCCAAGGGAGGAATGACAACTGATGAAGATGGATATTTCCGCATTCCTTATGCCAAGGATGGAGCCGTGAGAGTGAAGGTGAGCTTTGTGGGCTATCAGACTCAGACCTTCGTTCTGAAGGCGGATGAGAAGAAGGGCAATCAGCATATTCTTCGTCTTCAGCCGGATGCTACTGCCCTCAATCAGGTGGTAGTAACTGCAACCCGTACTCCGAAGGCTTTGAAGGATGCTCCTGTGGTAACCCGTCTGATTACTGCCAATGATATCAAGATAGCTGATGCTACCAATATCCAGGACCTCCTCACCGAGCAGATGCCGGGTCTGGAATTCGGCTATGCCATGAATCAGGAGACTTCTCTCAATATGAATGGTTTCGGTGGAAACGCCGTGCTCTTCCTCGTAGATGGCGAGCGATTGGCTGGTGAAACCATGGATAATGTAGATTACAGCAGATTGAATCTGGATAATGTAGGACGTATCGAGATAGTAAAGGGTGCAGCTTCGGCGCTCTATGGTGCCAATGCTGTAGCCGGAGTCATCAACATCATCTCCCGTGAAAACAGCGAACCTTGGACTGCCAATGTCAACACACGCTACAACGACTTCAACAAGGAGTGGCGCCACGGCGGAAGCTTCAACTTCAATGCTGGAAAGTGGAATTCGCAGACCAGCATCCAGCGCACTACATCAGATGAGGTGCAGCTCACCAGTCCTTTCGATACAGAATCCAACATCCTCCATATCTATGGTGGCGAGACCTTCAATGTGAAGGAGCGACTTACCTACAAGCTCTCTGATAAGGTAAAACTGATAGGTCGTGGCGGTTATTTCAATCGTATCAGCAATCGCAGCAACTACGATGACCACTATAAGGATTATTCTGCCGGACTGAAGACCGTGATGAATCTTTCGGAGAATGATAATCTGGAGATTTCTTACGGCTTCGACCAGTATGACAAGACCCGATTCGTGAATGATGAGCGTACTCACGACCACGATTATACCAACCGTCAGAACACCGTCCGTGCCCTCTATTCCCATATCTTCGGCAAGAATACATTGACGGCAGGTGCTGATTTCCTGAACGATTATCTCACCACCTATCAGTTTGCCAACAATGGTTCCAAGACTCAGAACTCATACGATGCCTTCGCCCAGTTCGATTACAATCCTTTGCAGTGGTTGAACATCGTGGCAAGTCTTCGTCATGATTACTTCTCTGCATCCAGCCAGCATGCCACCACCAGTCGTCTGGCTCTGATGACCAAGTGGAAGGGCTTTTCCATCCGTGCCAACTATGCCGGTGGATTCCGTGCCCCAACCTTGAAGGAGATGTATATGAACTTTGATATGGCAGGCATGCAGATGATTTATGGTAATCCGGATTTGAAGCCGGAGAAGAGCGACAACTTCAACCTGGCGCTGGAGCATACCGGCAGGGTGAAGAGTGCTGGCTTCTTGACCGGTCAGTATAGTCTTACCCTGATGGGCTATTATAATAAGTATGATAAGCGCATCACTACGGAGGATTATGCCGATTATACCCCGGGAACCGGTCAGCCGGATGTGGCTTCCCGTTATTGCAACGAGGATGGAGTAGAGGTGAGCGGCATCGACTTCAGTGCCCAGTACCGTTCGGATATGGGTCTCGGCGTGAAACTCGACTACAGCTATCTCCATGTGGGTGGCAGAAGCGTAGATTCCCAGTTCTCTCAGCCTCGTCCGCATTCAGCTACCTGGCGTCTCGACTACGATCGTCAGCTCTGTTCGTTCTATCGTATCAATGCCGCTCTGTCAGGCAGATACCTGTCATCTCCAGATACGAAAATCGAGAAGCATGACAGCTGTTATCAGTTGTGGAAGTTCACGCTTCAGCAGCGATTCCTGGATGCCGTTAATCTGAACTTCACGGTAGATAATCTCTTCGATTACACACCTGAGAAGTATTATTGGAGTTCGGCGATGACCACCGGTCGCACTTTCTCAGTGGGACTTTCGGTTGACATCGACCGCATAGTGAATCTGTTTTAGAAATCTCCATCTGGCAGTTTCCAGACCCCAAATAGGTTAAAAAGCCATAGTGAAGGATGCTTTTCTTTGAAGCGTTAAAGTTGGGTTATTTGATCCACTTGCACCCGTTAGACAATGCTCATGCCGAGCATACTACCCCAAAAAGCCCTGTAAGTCTTTTGACTTGCAGGGCTTTTACTGCGGAGAGAGAGGGATTTTATACCACTCTACCATCTTCTGTAACTCGTTGATATTCAAGTGCCGCCTTTAGGCATTTCCGCTTATTTTGCACGAAAAATGGCGCAGAACTGGCGCAAGACAAAACGTCTTAAAACACTGTGTATGATTGACTTTCGTTACACAATTTAACTATTTTAAGAAATCTATCGACTCTATTTTCTACTCCTCTCCTCAAATCTTTGAGGAGATTATTGCATTACGACACTCGCTTCTTACTTTCAAACAAGTCGGTTGCCATTGTTTTATGTTTATCTTCCCATTGCCTTTGTATTATGTTTATGAATTGCCCTTATGAAAGGGGGATAATACTACATCATGAACACTATCTTACCATAATTATTCAAATGCCTATAAGTCAAATATGGCTCTGAAAGTTGTATCTTCATGTAGCATCATTGATTTTCAGGATGTTGCATTGCTTTTATAGGCATTGAAATATGTAGCCTACTTGTAGCGTCTTGTAGCACGATGTAGCGTTATATCCTATTATTTATGCAAAGTTAGTATAAAACCATTAGAATAAAGATAAATTCCCTGTGTTTAACACTAACTTTGCACCAAAATACTGATGTTAGAGGCTACAAACAAAGTCCTTTACCTTTGCTTGGTATTCTTCTTTGCTCATCCCACCAGTTTCAATCATAGAGTCAAGTACATCGCCAAGTTCATCAAAAGCAATATCATGATGATATTCTTTAGTCGTTCCATCCTTTTCTCCATAGATACGGTAGTAATCAGAGCCTTCATCCAAAGCAATATATACCTTGCCCTGAAATTGGAAACCATTCACCAGCATGACAAGTGCCGCCATAGTGAAGTTTTCGCCATTAACATTCATGACAATTTGGGTAGCACACATCTTTGAAATGCCCCAACTATTGATAACGTCTATAGGTGTTGTATGAAGCAATTGGGAGAAGATGGTGTTCACAACGCTTCTAACATGTTCTCTGTCTAATGTTTTCATTCGTATAATCTTTTAAGTGGATATTCTTATACTAAGCCAAAAGTCTCTTTGTATATTCGCGCAATCTTTGTAAATGCTCCTGTTGGCTCAAGCCGCCTGTCTCAATAACCACATCAAGCACTTGCCCCAAGTCATTGTAGGCTATGCTTTCATTTTCCTTATGCAACATTCCGTTCCGTTCGCTATACAAGCCAAAGGTTTGCTTAACTCGGTTATTGGTTATATAAAGTCTGCCTTGGTAGTTGAAGCCATTAACATCCATCATCAAGGCAGCCACGGTTTTCTCCATTCCATCAACCGTGATTTCTATTTGAGTTGCAACCTTGTTTGTTATTCCCAACTATACACCACATTAAGAGGTGTGGTGAAAGCCAACTGCTGCAAGATGGTGCATACGGCTTTTCCAATTTGCTTTTTCCTTAATTTCTTCATACTTCAAAGTTTTTAGCAAAGGGCAAAGCTGTGAGCCTTACCCCTTGCGGTAAGTACTAATCAAATTCAAATGGGTGTATATAATAATAGGTGTCCTCCGAGTCGTACTCATATTCGTTGATGAAGTTCACCATTTCTTCCTCTGTCCTCTCACCTTGGCTAATGCCGGTCTTCTTACACCATGCCTCAATAGCATCGCTGATGGTGTCATACACATCTTCACAAACATCTTCAAAGTTGCCACCAGAAGAACTTACACAACACTCTTCTGGAAAGAAACCTTCTTCATCGTGGACGTAAAAAATCTCACATCCACATTCTATCTCACGGTAACTTATAGAAAGTTCATTGCCAAGTACCTTATTCAATTCATCAAAGAACAGGTCGCAAGCCGACCATGCACTTTCGGTGTCAAACGACAACAGCCCTCCATCCTCGTCATCCTCGAACTCTGCCCAGTAGATTTTTCCACGAACAGATATACCGCTATGCTCATAGTCAATGCCATAGTGCTCTGCCAACTTGTAAAGATAGACATCCTTACTATTCACCTCCATCATCTGAAGGGTGTTCCAAAGGTCGCTCAATGCCTTGCGTGAACCTCTCACCTTGTACTGCGTGTCACAAATATTGCTCATACTTCAAATTTTTTATTTTGGCTCTGCCGAATGAATGGTCGCTCGGAAAAGCCGAAGTTAAACTTCATCTTTACTCTCGCTTAAATTTCATTTCCCTTTCGTAGAAAACTACTTCCGGGATTTGTTAGAAATTATGTGCCTTAAAAAGGTGTTATGCACATCGATGCAAGGTTTGGCACCAAAATACGACCCGTAGGTGTGGAGATTTTGGAAGCCAAGCAGAGCCTTGACCTTGCAAAGCGATAAGGCATAACAAATACCTTTGCACAATAATTTCAATAAATCTCGGAAGTATTCATGCGATAGCATAGTCTGGTGGAACACTATTCGTTTAATGTTTTTACAGAATTGGCATACGCAAAATATTCGGAAACACCAAATTCTGACGCCGATTTTCATTTATATTGAGAATATTTTCAAAAAGTTTGTCCGATTATTGGAGAAAAGTTGCGGATTTTCAAAAAAATGTTTGTACTTTTGCTCGGGACTTTCTATTTAACAAACCTATAACAACCGCTTGACGAGTGGAAACCATATATAGTTAACCAATTAACATCAACAATACACCAACTGGGGAACTAAACATTCAGTCAGCGCATTAAATGTTTGTAAAGGGACAGATCCTTAGATTATGGACAAAGAATCTAAGAAGCATACGCCAGCATTGCCTAATGCTGACACCCGACGAGGCGGTAAAAATCCCTCCTGTGCTGGACTTACCTCTTGCACCTCCCCCGAAGTTCAAAGTCATCAGACAGAGAACTCCCATACAGGGGTGTCCTCGGATTGTGTCCATAAAGAAAAGAAGCAGTGGTTCGTATTGCGTGCTACTTATGGAAGAACAGAGAAAGCCCTTGGGGTTCTTCAAACTGCAAACGTTGAGACATATTTGCCTATGCATTATGTCGTCAAAGAGATAAATGGGAAGCGAAAACTCGTGCATGAGCCTTTGCTTACCAATATTATTTTTGCCTACATGACTCGCGAGAAAACTCACGAGTTTGTGAAAGAGCCTGCCATTACTGCCAAATGGCTCAAATACTACACAGACAAGACAAAGCCTGTAGAGAAAGATACTGGCAAGAATCCTCCCGTTACCATTCCTGACAACGAAATGCTTAACTTCATCAAACTGACAAGCGTGAACAGCGAACACATCATGGTGTTGCCGCCAGAGCGTTGCCATTTCAAAAGCGGCGACTTGGTGAGGGTTATTGATGGGGCGTTCACTGGAGTCGTCGGACGTGTAGGCAGAGCAGCAGGACAACAACGTGTAATTGTGGTTCTTGAAGGTGTTTGTAATGTGGCAACGGCTTACATACCGAACGACTTTATACAGATTATTGAAACTTTTTGAAACAACGGAAACCAATAATGCAATATACAGAATTCATACACCCGGAAGATGCGGCAGCATTGAAGGCATTAAAAGCCATCCCCATGCTTTCGACTATTGTCAAGAAAGTAATGGATGTAGGAGCAGAGCAGTTACAGACGGGGCTGAACATGGCTTCAAAGGTGAGGTTGTCACCCACACAGTTGCCACGACTCTACAATATTCTTCCTCCAATATGTGAGCGATTGGAAATTAAAGAACCAGAGTTTTACTTGGAAATGAATCCATCGCCCAATGCCTATGCTTTTGGCGACACACAGACTGCCATCACCATTACATCAGCTTTGGTAGACATGATGTCGGAGGATGAACTCATTGGTGTAGTGGCTCATGAGTGTGGGCATATCGCTTGTCGACACATGCTCTATCATACATTGGCACAGATTATTGCCAATGCTTCTGGCATGTTCGAGGCGTTGGCAAAACTCGCTGTGCCTATCCACTATGCCTTGATGTATTGGCAACGCAAGAGCGAACTGAGTTGCGACCGTGCGGCAGCCTATATCGTTGGTCCAAAGGCAACAGCTTCGATGTTGGCACGTTTGGCTGGCGGTCCGAAGTCAATTACCTCCGAACTCAACCTTGAAGAACTTGCCGAGCAAGCCGACCTCTATGATGCGTTCTGCAAGAACGGTTTGTGGAACAAGACATTACAGACCTACGCAGTAATGGATCAGGACCATCCTTTTACATCTGTCCGTGTCAGAGAGATGTTGAAATGGGTAGAGAGCGAAGATTATCAGAACATAATCAAGAATAATCCCGTATGCCCTCATTGCCATAAGGCGATAGATGCATCATGGAAGTTCTGCCAGCATTGCGGACATAAACTATAAACAAAGAAAAATACTCATATAATGAATATAGCTCCATTTTTAGCAAAAGCCTGTCAAGAACTTGACAAGGCGATGCAAGGCACTCTTGACGGAACAAAGATTGCCTGTATCAGTGAGACTATCAGCGGTTATGCCATAGCTGCAGCTATAGCGAGTGGCGTAGCTGGCGTTGCCCCTGGATTTGCAGGAGTGGCTGCGGCATTGACGCAAGCAGGTTTCGTATGGGCAACATACGTTAAGATTAACAAGACGCTCGACATATCGATGTCGGAGAACACGGCAAAGTTCATCGGCTCTGCCATCGTCACAAACTTGATAACAAGTGCTGGTGCTTTTGTCGCCGTACTCATTGGTTCGTCAATTGTTTCCATTATCCCTGGTGCCCAAGTCGTTTCTGTAGCTATGAACGCTGCCCTTGGTTATACCATTGTATATGTCTCTGCCATCATCTACTTGAAACTCATTACCCGAATGATGCAACCAGACGGTACGCTGAAGGTTTCGGAATCAGATGACACCAAACACATTATCCGCGACATCATCAAGGAATCTAACATCAAGGATATGGTGAAAGAGGGCAAAGCCGCCTACAAGCAAGCAAAGAAAGATGGCAGCTTCGACAGAGCGAAGAATGTGAAGAAATGTCCGAAGTGCGGTGCGGAAGTGAAAGACGGGCAGAAATTTTGCTCGGAATGTGGAGAAAAGTTGGACTAATAGAAAAAACATGAGCACAATAGATAAAATTGCCTCGGTCATTGTTGACATAGGGAAAAAAATAAAAGATGGTTTTTTAAACAATGATATTTACTTATCATATACAAGAAAAGATCAAAATGTCGCAGATAGAATTTGTAAAAAAATAAATCTATATGGTTTTTATCCTTATAAACTTACATACGAAGGGACTGATGGAAATAATGTGTCAAAGATGATATTTACTGCAATAGAAAGAGCCAAAGTGGTTATTGCTATAGAATCATCATGGAGCAAAGACAATGATTGGTGTAAAAAAGAGTTAGATTTTGCAAAGTCGAAAGGAAAAAAATCATATATATTCTTACTGATGACGAGAATGGTTTAAAGGGATATCGAAGAATGATGTTTCATTACGATTTGGAAATATGTGACAAAAATATAGAAGAAAAACTAATTTTCAAATTACTCAGTAATGGATGTAAACCTGATACAACACGATTATATAGTATTGGAGAACAACTGTATAAAAACGCCAATAAATTTTCCAATGAAAACCAACCAGAGAAAAAAGAGTTTGAGGAAAATGCCTTTTTGTATATGCTACGTTCTGCGGATTTAGGTAATGAAAACGCACGTTCGTTTATCGAATCAAAGCGTTGGGATATTGATATTGCTAATGTATTGTCAAAATATAAGCTTATAAATGCTTCGTTTATAAAAGAACTTACGGAAAATTTATATAATCGCGGTGAAATTATAGCAGAAGATGAAACTCTTACAGATGTAGCCCAAAGAGGAAGATGTATGGAACGCTGTGCATTCAAGTTTATGAAAAGAGCCATTGATTTAGGATATGAAGGTTTAGACCCTCGAGATTATGATTGGTATTTTCTTAATGATCAGGATTTTCAAGAATGCTTTGATGAATTGGGCTTGTCAGCAAAACTTTATCCTAAAAAAGAACCATATAAATCTCCAAAGATAATTGAAAGTAACCAAAACCCACAAGTTTTCATATCATACAAACGGGAAACAAAAGACGATGTATTCCCCATAAAAGATATTATTGAAGAACGGACACAGCATAAGTGTTGGATAGACTTAGACGGAATCGAAAGTGATGCACAATTTGCAAATGTGATAATCAAAGCTATCAACCAAGCCAAAGTCTTTTTGTTTATGTATTCTTCGAAACACACCGAAATAGAAGACTATGAGAACGATTGGACAATACGTGAGATAAACTTTGCACAGAAGAAAAAGAAACGGATAGTCTTTGTCAATATAGACGGATCAAAACTTACAGATTGGTTTGAACTTGTTTTTGGAACAAAACAACAGATTGACGCAAAATCAAGCAAAGCAATGAAAAAACTTTGCAGTGACATTCAAAAATGGTTATCTGTTTAGATATTTATAATTATGACAGACCAAGAAATAATATCGTCCCTCATCGCCCATGACCCTAAGGTAACAGCGCAATTCTTCTTCAAGGATTGCCGTCCGTTGTTCCTTAGCGTCATCAGGCGAGTGTTCGGTACACAGATTGTTGATTACGACGAGATAATCAGCGAGATATACATACTCCTTATGGAGAACGATGCGAAGAAGTTGCGCTCGTTTAAGTTTGAAAGTACGCTCTACCAGTGGCTAAAGACCACTGCCATAAGACATTGCCTGTTGCTGAAGAGTAAGGCGAAGGTGATAGATGACGAAAGCCAAGAACCTCTTAACAATAGCCATCGTGAACTTTCATCGACAGAAAGCTCGCAAGCACGAATGGATATGGAGACTTTATTAAGGCAGATGAAGAACCAACGTTACGCCTTGGTGATCCGTATGCTGATGATAGATGACAGAACGCCGGAAGAGGTGGCACGGCAACTGTGTGTGACCGTGGACAATCTCTATAATATCAAACGCAGAGCGATACAGGCTCTCACCGAAGTTGCACTTAAAGACAAAAAGCATTATGAACGATAAGCATATTATTATATCAGATGAACTGTTGTCGGCTTTCTTGGACGGCAACACTTCTGCTGAAGACACCATACGTGTGTTGAAAGCTGCAGAACAGGACAAAGATTTACAAGAAATCATCCGCATTGCAAGCGAAGTGGATGAAGATATGGCAACCTTGAAACCTGCCATAACAAAACCAGTCCCCATGACAGCCATGGCAGCCAAGCAGAAGGAAAACTATCTTTGCGACATAGAGTGTGAAGAGTTTATCCTCCATCAGTTTGGCATAGAGACCACCCACAAGACGCTCCTCGACGAAGCCTACCGCAACTGCTGGTTGAAGGACAAAGGTATGCCACTATATAATATAGGTAGACTCTTAGAGAAGAACAATCTGTCCGTCAGCCGTCGCTACGACTCCACTACAGAAGATATTGCTCGCCTTTTAGCCAATGGCAACCAACTGATAGCCGTAATTGACAATACCCAATTACTACATGACGTGGCAGAAGATACTACGCAGCCAAATCATGCCGTAGCCATCAGTTCCATTTCCATAGAGTCTGATGAAATAATACTCTTCAATCCTTATACCGAAGAGGAACTCACCACCTATCCCCTTTCATCATTCCTGAAAGCCTGGGCACAATCCAACCATTATCTCGTTGTGGTAAACACCACCGACCGCTTCGTTTACGAGCCATATCCCATCAGTCTTGATGATGTTTCTCTTGACGACGACCTCACCGAACTGCAAGAGGCTATCGCCGAGAATGCTCACGAGATATGGGCAAAGGCACGCACCGATCAAGGCTGGACATACGGACCCGAGCGCAATGACCAAAAGAAAGAGACACCCGACATGGTACCTTATTGCAATCTGCCCGAAAGCGAGAAACTGTATGACAGAGAAATGGCGATGCAGACGCTGAAGTTGGTGAAGAAGTTGGGATTTGAGATAAAAAGAAGATAAGAGCATTTTGTGTATGATAACAACTATTTTATTGTCTGCAACTGCAGAACACGCAAATCTTGAAGAAATATGTAGCAATTTCTTTAATAATTGGAATAATGTATCAACAATAGAGTTTATCTCACTGATTGCATTCTTTATTGTTGCATGTTTTTTATTAATGTATAGCTCAGTTAGGAAACACATTATAAATAATTTGATGCCTTATGCCTGTGCTATTTTCATAGCAGGTTTTATATTGTATTTTATAGGCTTCAACGGAGAAGGGAATGAAAGTAACACAATTGCTCTTTTCTTTCGTTCTGTTACCGCTTCGATGGAAATGTTTGTTTCAGAATCAGAACTGATAGAAGTAGAAAAAGGAGCCAAAGAAAGCCAATTATACATGTCGCTTTTTGCTGTAACTCATTTCCTTGCTATTTGCATCAGTGCAGCGTTTATCCTTCATATATTGGGTATTCGTGCCATTTCCTATCTGAAGATGCGCCTAACATGGAGAAGGCAGAAAAAGGACTTATATGTGTTTTTTGATTTGAGCCAAGAATCTGTAAACTTGGCCAAAGACATATGCAAAAGCAACAATGAGGGCAAGGGGTTTCGAATAGTGTTTGTCAAAACGCCAATGGAAGACAGTCATTTGGAACGTTTTTCCTTCTCACATATATTGAGCTTTGCAGACAACAGAAACGAAACTATAGAAGAACTAATGGAAATAAATGCCTTATTAACTTATAGTCGTAAGAGCATAACCATTGGCATGGACGATAAGGAATGGGAAGAAACTATAGGTCTTAACATTCTTCGGAACTATATAAAAAAGTATACAGAAGATATATACTTCTTCTGCCTCTCTGCTAATGAAGAGAACAATATCAACACAGCAGTTGAATTGAGCAAACGTTATTTAGACAAAGAAAGACACCATATTTATTGTCGTGCAAACAGAGATAGTATAACAGAAAGTTTGGCTTCTTCTAATCTCAAATTCATTGACTCTGCGAACTTGGCAGTAATGGAACTGAAGAACAACGTTACATATCAACCAGTTTCATTTGTAAACCCCGATACCAAGACGGCTGTAGCCACCAAGCCTTTTAGAAGTATGATTATTGGGTTTGGAGAAACAGGTTTTGAAGTATTCCGCTTCTTATATGAATTCAGCTCGTTTGTAGGCAAAGACTTGAAAGAAAATCCTTTCCACTGCGATATAATAGACCCGAAAGCAGATCAATTAGAAAACTGTTTATACTTACATTGTCCTGCGTTGGAGGACAAAGAGGATATTGATAAACCTCACTATATTTCATTCCACAAAGGCACTATAGAAGAAAATAGAAGAATGATTGAAGAACTCATTAAAGATGTTGATTATGTCGTTGTATGCACAGACAACGAGAAAGAGAACCTTTCTATCGGCATCACTCTTCTCAATCTGGCGTATAAATATCGCAAACATTCTAACAGACTAGCTATATTTATAGGTATTAACAACAATCGGGAGTTCCAAAAGGCGCAAGAGATAGCCAAGTTTTATGATGAATGTGGTCGAAGGGATGGGAACGGAAACCTTTACAATTTCTCTCTTGTACCGTTTGGGGCAAAAAAGCAACTCTTCACATATAAGAATATCATAGGTGATGATATTCTAAAGAAAGCTCAGACATTCTATTATGAGTATCAGAAAACAGCGACTCTACTTGATACGGAATATGAAGGACAACTTTCTGAATCGCCACAGAAAGAATGGCAAGATAGAGAAACTAATGAAAAGAAAGATGTAAAGGGGACTGCTGGATTATACTATAAGAATGAGTTATTACAGAAAGAATCACAAGACATTGCCAATGCTTGGCATATTAAAACAAAGCTTTATTTGTCTGGCGTTTGCTACAATTGCAAGGATGATGCAGACAAATGCTATGCTAAAGACCTTCACTACAAATTATATGAATGTATCTACACTATCATGCAGAAGTTATTGGAAAGAATGAAGGAAGCCCGTAATCATCATGAGAAATTCACAAAATCACATCAGTTCATTCTTGAACAGATTTCTATATACGAAAAAGAGCACGATATTCCTGTAGGTGAATACCAAACACTTTTTGAGAATCTTGCAAAGTGTGAACATCTGCGTTGGAATGCATCCAATAGATTACTTGGATTCCGTAAATTTGAGAATGCCAAGGATAACGACAAGCACTATCTTCAAAAGACCCATGCTTGTATGGTGCCTTACGAAGAACTGCTCGCCAACGAAGAGCTGAGAGATACCATTAAGTATGATTATAATACAACTTTAGTATCGCTAAATACATCAGTAAAATGATTGACAGTTCTATACAAAAGCCTTAAAATGCCCTTTTGGAAAAAGCTAACAATAGGATAAAATAATAAATGAAAAAAGGAATTAAAGTAAAAGCGAAAGATCCCAATCAAGCATCTTGGGATTGCTTAATAGATCAAATAGTATTAGGAAATGTTATACCTGTAATATGCCCAGAGATATTGATGGCTAGTGACGAGAAGCCTTTTACAAATCCCCACATGGTATTGCTAGATACTTTTTCTGAATATTTTAAGTTAACAGAACCTTGCACTTCCTTTTCTGAATTAATGTGTGACAAGAGTTTTTTAGCTTCTGAGGATATCATGGATTGCCCTGACAATATATATAGCATTGTTTTTGATACTCTAATTGAGAACAAAGAAACCATGTCACCTTCCAATCTATTGAAAAACATTTTAGGCATCAAGCAGTTTCCTTTTATAATAACCACATCATTTACTACCATCGTAGAAGATGAGATGAGAAAGATATGGAAAGATGAACTGAAAATCATTCGCTTTGATAATGATCCTCAAGCAAAACATGACATAGCAGGGATTGAGGATATGCGAAAGCCAACAGTTTTCTATATGATGGGGCGTGCAGGCGATGGAGCTCATAAATTTGTGCTAACAGATGAAGATATGCTAGATTTCTGTGCATCCTGGGTCTCTGATACAAGCAATAGACCTTCAAATCTCGTTAATGCTATGAAAGACAAATATCTACTTGTCCTTGGTAATAGTTATTCGGATTGGCTCTTTCGTTTTATTTGGTATTCAATAAGAAGAAAAACTTATGGAAATAATAATTCTTGTTATTCTTCTGATATGGATAATGATGAACTACAAAAATTCTTGAAAAGATGTCACACATTCATGCAGAAGAATCCTGAAGAATTTGTTTCACAAATTAAACATCGATTGGAAATCAGATTGAAAAATTATGAGGAAACAAAATTTGATAAAGTTGAAAAAGACGTAGATATCTTTATTTCATATTCCCGCTCGGACGAAACAATAGCAAAAGCTTTGTATGTAAGTTTGACAGCTCGAGGAAAACGTGTTTGGTATGATAGAAATAATATTACATATGGTGACAAATTTATGGATGAGATTACAAAAGGAATCCAAACTGCAAGATATTTTATTCCTATCTTATCAAAAAATATAGAGAAGGAAAGAAATGATCCTCATGTTTATAGACAAGAATGGGATACAGCCATGAAAGTGGCTATAAGTTTGGGGAGAACATTTATAATTCCAGTTACTGAGAAAGAACTTGATTTTAAAAATTCTTCTATACCAGAAGCCATCCTGCAACATCATGTCATTGATTATACAAAGGTCGAGGATATGGAAAATGTTGCAGATAAGATAGTACATACTATTAATCAAAATTAAAGATTATGATTCTGAGTAAAAATAATCCATGGAAAGGTCTTGACATCTATCGTGAAGGAGATATCATATATGGTCGTGACGAAGATATACGTAAATTGTCTCAATATGTATTAGGATATAATGAAACAGTTCTTTATGGGCGTTCTGGTATTGGAAAATCTTCTTTGCTGAACGCAGGAATATTGCCTGTTGCTCGTATAGCAGGTTTTATACCTATATATATAAGATTGAATCATAGTAACGAAGAAACGTATTTTGAGCAGATTAAAACTGCGATAGAAAAATATGGTGTCATAATACAACCTGTTGGCACTATAAAAGATATTGAGCGACCATTGCTTTGGGAATTGTTTCACCGAAATCGTTTTATTAACCAAGAAAATGGATCCATAAAACTCTTGCTTATTTTTGATCAATTTGAAGAGATTTTTACATTACAACATAATATAGCTTTACGCAAGCAATTCTTTTATCAAGTAGGAAGTGTTCTCAACAATGTTATGCCAAATGAACTTGAAGGTACAAATGCGGATTTGCCTGAGACATTTGCAGGACAGGAGAGTAAGCTTAAGACAGGACTAGTGATGAAAGTGCGGAAAGCATCCCCCAATAGCAATACAAAATTCATTGACAACAATACCATTCATATTGTATTTACTCTTCGTGAGGATTTTTTGTCTGATTTCGAGTACTTCACGTCTGCTATACCATCCCTGAAACAACACAGATATGGACTACGCCCAATTAGCAAGGAACAAGCAGCAGAAATTATATTACGTCCACGCAAAGGACTTGTGGCTGAGGATGTAGCAAATTTGATTATTAAAAAAGTTACACAACGTCCTGACTTTGATTTAGATGGTATCAATGAGATAGATGTGGATTCTGCTGTATTGTCGTTATATATGAATCGACTATATGAGTCGCATATAGGCGACAAAATTACAGCTGAACTTGTTGAGGAAAAAGGTGATGCAATAATAAAAAAATTCTATGAAAAATCAATAGAAGATATTGACAACAATAAAATAGAATATCTTGAAGACATATTGGTTAATGATGATAATCGAAGAGAGAACAAGTCGTTAAGCATGGTAATAAAATCTATCGGACAAGTATGTGTTGATAAATTGATTGCAAGATGCATTCTTCGCAAATTTGTTTTGGGTAGAGATTTTAAGGTTGAATTCATCCATGACATACTATGTCCTGTAGTAAAGGAAAGGAAAGAGCAACGTCAATTACGGATTCAACAAGAAATAGAACGTAAAAAGCAAGAGGAAGAACTTAAGAGAATACGTTTGGAAGAGGAGGCAAAAAGAAAATCCTTATTAGAAGAATATAAAAAAGAAATATCAAAAGAAAAAGAACGAAGAAAACAAAAGAATCGTAACAAAATTCTTCAATCTCAAAATGTACTAAATATTAGAGGACGACAAATTTGGGATAATAAATCATTTTCATTCTCCGTAGATAACACACGGTCTAACACATTGCAAAATTCTTCTGACAGATTCGATACAGATTTTACAAAACTAAATAGTAATAACGAACAAAGAGGAGAACTGTTTTTAGAAGAATTGTTAGATCAATTTGTTAATAGCGATAGACTGTCGCTTGATTTCAAGGAGCAGCAAAGTAAAGATGGTATTTCCTGTTTTGATATACATACATGTTTCTGTAATGGCAAGAGGAAAATCAAACATGTTTTCTTCTACAACACCACAAAATCAAATGAAAGCGAAACTACTGTGGATTTTTACACAAAAGATGGCTTTCATGGAATCTCTATCGATTATGACAAAAGTGGTAGGGAGATAAGAATCAAATATATGTGCGATGGCTTTACTTCTGTTGGTATATCCTCAATTGATTTTTATTATAACGATGAAGGTCTCCCTATTTGTGCAAAATATTTCGATGCATACGACAAGCCATGCAAACATTGTGATGGAAATTATGGAGTCAAAATTGAATATGATGAGTATGGAAACGAAATAAAACGATGGTTCATAAATGAATTGGGTGAAATAACACATATCTATAATGGTATTTGTGGAGTTTTTAGTGAATACGATTCACAAGATAGATTAATCTCTCAATATTTTGTGTCAGAAACAGGCAAGCGAACATATGATATATTTGGATATCACGGAGTAAGATATGAATATTACACCAAAGAAAATCAAACAAAGGTTTATCACATTGACATTGCTGGAGATAATATAAATAATCCAGAAGGATATTGTATAGAAGAAAGATTTCATAATGAGAGAAATCTTGTCATTGAACAAAAATATTATAATGACAATGGCACTATTATAGACAGACGAGATGGCACATTTGAGTATTCGCGATTAGTAATTGGATATGATATTTATGACCGGCCAAACTTATTGACATTATTAAATAAAAATAATGAAATAGTAAAAAAAATAAAATATAAATATCATCCTAATGGTTTAATTGCAAAACAAAATTTTTATGGTACAAAACAGTCAATAGAACCTGTATATAATATTGAAAACAATGACTATATTAGTTTGTCAGACAATGGGGTTTTTGCAATTAAATACAAATATACGAAACATGGTTTTCTAAAAGAAATTTCATATTGGAATTATAGAGATGAACCTGTACAAGACAATAATGGGATTCGCTCTATAAAATGTGAATTTGACGATCGCGGACGCTTATGTAAAAAAGAAATCTTCAAAAGTTCAGCGAATTTGGCAGAAGAAGAATATACTTTTTCCTACATGGAAGATGGAACTTGTAAAATAACTATACGTGGGTATATAATAAAGAATATAAAAAACACGTGGAAAGATATCTTGTCTAGAGCAATGGAAAAACATACATTGCATAGGGTAAATTCCTATAGAATATGTAATTCTGAAGAAACTATTCATTGCGTTTTAAATAGTCGTTTTGAAATTTATGAAAACATTTTTAACGAAGATAATGATTTTATTCCAGGTACTCCTTTGATTGTTCAAAACATATACAATAATGAAGGTGAGATTACTGAACAAAGGATGATAGACAGAAATACAAGAATACCGATTTGTAATAGTGAAGGAGAATATGGTTGGAAAATTACATCTTTAAAATCTTCAAACCTTGGTAATTCGGTTAGAAAGGTAAACTCATTGAATTCAAATTATGACATAGAGAATAACAAATTCGGCTATGCGACAGAAGAGACTACGTCTTTTGTAAGAGATAGTTACAACTGTCTAGAAACTAGATATTTTAATAAATCAGGAGATCCTGTTTTATGTAATGAAAAGTATCATAAATGTGTTGAATGTGCAATATTAGAGGGAAATGATTCATACAAAACAATTGAGTATTTTGATTGTTATGATAATCCCACTAATTGTGCTGATGGATATCACAAGCAAAATTGTGAAATCGTAGATCAAACAGATTCCGAAGCAAAAATTGTCATTAGTTTTATTGATGCGGAAGGTAAGCCTGCAATTTCAAAGAAGTTTGGATACCACAAACACATTGAATTTCATTCGAGATCTCAAGGCTATATAAATGAACAATCTTTTTGGGACACAAATGATAATTTAATAACGTGCGAAGAGGGGTTCGCTAAAATAAAAGTAAAGCGAAGGACTTCATATTCCACATATTTTTATTATCCTTTCTGTGATCACGAAATTATTAGATTTTATGATAAGAATGACGAAAAGACAGAAATTAGTTACAATCATTTAGGAAAAGAATATAAAGCCTATAAGCTAATTCGTTCATTTAATAATGAATGTGTATTTTCTATATTTGACAAAAAAAACAAAAGGGTCTATATTAGGAATAGATTTGATTGGAAATATTCATATCTAATTATTATTCCTATTCTAACATTTATATTGTTATCTGCATATATATTATACTGGACTTTCAGTAAAATAGTTATAATGCCAATAAAAAGAATGCTCCATAGAATAAAAAAACAAGATGTCTATTCTGTAATAATAATCAATGAATTAAATGAAACAGTTGAAGGATTTTGTCCATTAAAAACATTTGGAATAAAACCTGGTACATGGATTTTAAAATGGAATGATTGGCATTATTCTATGGATGAAAACGTGGCTGAAAGTTTTGAAATAGAATTTAATAAGCACACTAAAGATAAAGCCATATTATTCTATTCACCTAATGAACCTAACAAATCTAAAAGATTCCAAGAAATAAAATATTATGGTGAAACCCTTGGTGCAAAAATTACTGATTCAGAAGTGGACAAGAAAAAAATTGATGAAATGATGGATTTGTATAAGACAAATAGCCTATAGGTTTCTGTAATTACTCAAATTTATAATTAATGCAAGGATATGTTCTTTGAAGTTTAGTTAAAATTATATTGATAAAATCATGAAAGATACCAACATAGGCAAACGAGCTACAAAATATAAACGTTATGCGTTTATAAGTTATAGCCACAAAGATGTAAAAGAAGCTAAATGGCTTCATAAACATCTTGAATACTATAAGCTCCCCAGTGATATTTTTAACGAATATGACGAGAATAACAGATTTCTCCGTCCGGTATTTCGCGACAAAGAAGACTTAGGTACAGGAGTTTTAAAATCGGTATTACGTAAAGAACTTGAAGTTTCCGAATATCTGATTATAATATGTTCTCCTAATTCGGCCCTATCAACATATGTAAGCCAAGAGGCGCAAGTATTTATTGATCAGGGACGCATTGACCATATAATACCATATATAATAGACGGCGTACCCAAAAGTGGTGGTGAGAAAGAATGCTTTCCAGAATCCCTTATTAACCATGTCGATGAATTTCCAGATGATGAATTATTGGGGGCAAACATAAATGAAGTAGGAAGGCCCAAAGCATTTATACGGGTTGTTAGCAGCTTATTAAATGTTGAATTCGACACACTTTGGAAACGTCATAAAAGAGAACAGAAAAAGAGATTATTTGTGTTGTCAATTCTGTTTTTATTCTTATTATTTTTCACATATTGGTTTGCAGTGCCTTTAAAATTATCAGTCAATTTGCATGACGACAGCCATCATCTTCCTATGCCTGAAGATGCCCACTTAATAGTAAATGGGACAATATATCCTATGAGGTCTTTAGATACAACTATTCACATAAATAAGATTCCTGGTTATATGAGACTTCATCATATCGATGTAGAGTTCAAGTCTACTTATTATAAACGGAAGTTTGATAAAGTAACATTAGGATATGGAATTAATAATGCTAAAGATATTAATCTTAAACGAGATAGTACTTTTGCAATTTATTCAGGGCGTGTATTAGACGAAAATAAACGCCCTATAGAGTCAGCAATCATTAACATAGAAAATAAGAATACGAAAACGGATTCTGAGGTTTTTTTTTTCATTGCATTCCCAACAAATCAGCAATCTACAGAAAAGACGGTCAGAATTTATAAATTAGGATTTAATTCCTTTATACGTGAAGAAATTCCAAATGGTAAATCTATATATTTTTTATGGCATGAATAAAATGAAACTGTTATATATATTATTGGTATTTTTCTTTTGTACTCTAAGTACAAATGCTCAGTTTGTTCAATATGGGAAAGTATTAGAATACAATGGGAATACCCCTAAAAGTAACTACAATGGGATGGTTGATATTTATTTTAATGGCGCATCCACGACTTATAAAACTAATGGATTTTTTCAACTTTATTATAATCGACTTTCTCAAGGTAATAAAGTAAGGTCATTTGAAATAAAAATAGGCGACAAAGAATATGTCTTATTTAATAGGCCTGTCCTTCAGCGTTGGATTCTTACTCCTGATTTGAATATGGAAATATTATTGTGCAAGAAAAGCAGAATAGACAACTTAATTAATACATATACCCGAAACAACACACTATCAATAGAAAAAAAATTTTCAACAAAAATATCAAGTCTAAAGAAAGAAATTGAGAAATTAAAAGTCGAGCAATCTGATTATAAAGAAAAAGTTCATGAATTAGAATTTGTTATAGCGCAGAAAGAAAACGAATTGTTGAAAATCAAGACCAATGCTATAATGTTTGCTTATATTGACGAAACACGATTAGATTCTTTGGAAAGATTAAAACGTGAATACAATTTTAGGGGAGATATAGAAAAAGCCATAGAAATAGGAAATAAAATTGACTATAATAGGATATCTAATAGTTTAATAGAAAACAGCAAGTTGGCTTTAAATAAGAATAGAAAGTCAATAGAACAACTATTTAACTTAATAAGCTATATTGAGCAACATATTGTGAACCTGAAACTCCAAAGTGACTCTTTTGAAATACCCAAGTTTTCAATATATTATACATCTGAAATAGAAAAAGTAAAAAAGGATACAAATATCTCCCAAAATATACTGATTATTACGAAAATATACGAATACTTAATAGATCTTTATTCTAATCAATTGCGTTGCGAAGAGGATTTTCTTCTTCAAATAAGAAATGAGTATGCTCATTTCTTATTTGAATATGCAATTTATACTCAACTTGAAGAGAAAGATAAACTTTGTATACTTACAAAAGCTAGCGAAAATGGTGAACAGTATGCAAATTATGTATTAGCCGAAAAATTAAGGAACATAGGAGACTTAGATTTGTCTAAAAGAACATTCCAAAATTGTTTAAAATTGGCAACTGATTCTCTGCTGCGAGAATATGCTATAGAAGATTTAGAAAGTTTTCCTGATTTCTTTTATACAACAAAGGATAATGATTCTATTTATTGTCATATATTAGACAATAAAGATGATATAGTTCTTACAAAATATACTTTAGGGAAAGAAAAAAAAGTCTTAGTTATACCAAATTTCGTAAAACACAACAACAAGCGCTATAATGTAAAAAAGATTGGTGCGTATTTGATAAATGGGGTAAATGGAGAAGGTATTGAAAAACTTATCATAAATGAGGGCGTAAGAAAAATCGGAAGATGCGCATTCAGAATGATATGGAGTTTAAACGATGTAAAATTACCTTCTACCCTAAAAACTATAGGAGATGCAGCTTTTGAAGAATGCCATATTGATAATTTAAAAATACCTGAAGGGGTAGAAAGTATTGGAGACTTAGCCTTTTGGAATTATTTTGTACCAGGCTATTCTGCACAAACACTTATATTACCATCAACATTAAGAAAAATTAAGGAGTGGTCATTCGGACCAGACTCTCTTGTTAATCTTATAATATCAAAAGAAAACCCCTGCTTCCAAACAATTAGAGGAATTCCGAAGGCTAAAGATAGTACTTATATACTAAGAAACATTATTCCGAATAACGTAGAAACAATATGGCTATCAAAATATATAAATCCAGTAGATAAACGTTATGTTGGAGATTATCATACAAATCCCATTGTGGATTCTTATTATAACAAAGAACTAAAAGAATATATAGTAGACAAAGACAATCCGTATTGTGAGTCGTCTAATGGTGTCTTATTCGATAAGTTAAATGGTATAATATTAGCTATTCCATGTAAACAAAATGATATATATATACCAACAAGATATTTTAGTCATATATTGAAATATTTATCTGATATATATGTCGATGGTCTCCAAGGAAAAAGATTATGGATAGAAAATACGACTTCACATAAAGACATGTTCAAGTTGCTTGAATTGTATTATAATTCATTATATAGAACGAGTAATTGGAATGACAAAGGCGTTTCAATAGGATTGTATTCCAAGGCGACTAACAGATTATTATCATATAATGAAGCAAAAAGAATGTACATCGAAATGCTTAATGATAATAATCTTATATATGATTCTATTGCTGATTATCGTGCAAAATGGATGTCAGGTAATTTTAAAAAAGAATTAATTAAAACGGGCGTGTATTTTCTCAAAAATGACTCTTTGTCCGATTTGGGAGAAGCTATTTTGCATAAATTCGATGGTAATAATACGGCAGCTTATGATTTGTGTGTTTATTATTCGAAAAAATGTGATATTCCTAAAGCTGTAAAATATCTGTCTTTAACGAAAGGAAATCAAGATAAAATAATTGTCGATATATCTAACAATTTTGTAAATGGAACCAATGGATTTCCTCAAGACATATCTTTGAATCTTTTTTGGTTACAAGAAACTGCGAAACAATTAAGAAATGCCACTGCCGCTTTCAATTTAGCTCGAAATAAAAGTAATACAGATGCAATATTTTGGTATGAACGCGCAATAGAGTGGGGAGATAGTGTTTCTTCAGCTTTAAATGCTGGCGTTTTATATAACTCTATAGAGAAATATGACAAAGCGTATAATTGTTTTAAGATGGCATATAAAAAAGGAAATAAAGACGCAGCAAATTTCATAGGTATATATTATAAGTATGGGCATTGTGTGAAAAAGAACACACGAGTTGCAAGGTTCTATTTTAAAAAAGCTATACAGATGGGGGATTCTATTTATGCACCAATAAATTTGGCGATAGAATACGAATCTGAAAATAAAACAGACTCCGCCTTTTATTATTTCAATATCGCTGGGGAAAACAAAAATGCAGACGCATTAAATCAAATAGCATATTATTATGCAAAAGGAAAGAATGGAGTCTATAATATTAAAAAAGCAATGGAATGTATAGATAAAGCTATAACAATATCTCCAGAAGCAAAATATTTTGACACAAAAGGAGAAATTGCCATATTACAAGGAAATATAGAACTTGCTCAAGAAATGTGGAATAAGACCCTTTTATTGGATTCCACTTATGCGAATAATCAAGATTCAGAATTGAGAGAATTAATTAAATACCAAAGCAATACAGAATTGCTATATCAAACTTTATTACAAAAAGGAGATAGCATAAATGCTGCATATAAATTGGGAGAATTATACTATTTAAAATTCTATCAAGAATCAAATAGCAGTATTCCTGATTATAATAATTCAGATGTAAATTCTGCAAAGAAATATTTTAAGATAGCAGCAGAACATGGTAATCAAAATGCATTATTTGGTCTTTATCAAATAGACCTAATGCAAAATGACAGTCTAAATTTTAAAAAATATCTAAGTGAAGCTATCAAAAAAAATAGCGATTAAATACTATTACCAACAAATGATGTGCTATATTATTGGAGTCGAGCTGAATATACAATGATCGAACTATTACACAGTGAAAAATATGATATAATAATAGAAATATGTAAGCAGTTTTTAAAATATGCGAGTAAGAACGATAATAAATGTATGCTATCCTTACATTATGATTGTGCACAGTTGCTAGCCGACTCATATGTGTATAAACAAAAGAAAGAATATGATAAAGCGTTAGAATGGTATTTAGTAGCATATATGCTGTTTTACGAAAGAGAGCACGAACCTATTAGTAGTGTTTTTGCTTACAAAGAACCAGGTGAGTTAGAAAGACGTATTGGATTCTGTTATAGTAAATTGTGGCAACATAAAAAAGATGCATTGGAGTGGTATGACAAAGCAATACAAAAAGGCAACCCTTATGCTATTAAGAATAAAGAGGAACTTGATTAAAAAGACCTAAGGATATTATTATAACGGGAATTTAATAATACAATCGTTCTTTGCCAATCTTTTGGGCAAATTCGAAGAGGGAGAACGCTCCTCGTTAGAAGCTCTAAAAGTAGGCAAACCCACCCCAATCTCTCGTGTGCACTAACCTTGGAGCAGTCTATCTTCTCCAAGGCAAATACCAAGACGCTGAAATGCTGTCCCGCCACAATATTAGAATGAATTCAAAGAAGGATTCTTAAGTGACTTCGATGAGTTGTCGATAGAGCTGTATCGGTACCATGCTATCACATAACAATCGGTACCGTTCGTATCGCTGAGAACGGTACCAAGATTTCTGTTCTGCTTTTCTGTGTGCAAAGATAATCGATTAATACCTACATGAGCAGCACTTAACATCTTTTTAGTACCGATTGTTACGCTACGATGATACCGATTCGCCGTATACTATCAGTTTACGGCAAAATACAATTTAGACTTTGGAATAAAACCACTGAATCGTGTATCGGCAATACTACAATAAAGATTGATTAATGACATGGTTGTTGTCAGATAAAAGACGTGTCGTAAAAATTACAGTTCTTTTAGCCAAGCAGAAAAAAGAGCACAGACAGAGTTCTATTATTCATTTAGAAGACTGCATTCATTACATGCCAAACGGAAAGGATTGTGTGATTCGTACTGAATGATTTGATTCAATGATAGATTAATTTCTCTTCAATTCTCTTTCCATACAAAGATATTATATAATTGTAAAACAATGAACAAGAACAATTACACACCACATCCTATCGACACGAAGGATGTGGCATTGCCAGAAGAACTGAATGCTTTAGCAGAGGACATCGCAAAGAATGTGCATGAGGTATGGTCGGCAGGTCGTATGAAGGACGGTTGGACGTATGGTGAGGAGCGCAACGATGCCGAGAAGAAGCATCCTTGCCTTGTGCCTTATGAAGAGTTATCAGAGGAAGAAAAGAGATACGACCGAAACACGTCTCTGGAAACGCTCAAACTGATAATAAAATTTGGTTTTAAGATAACAAAAGAGTAATCACGATTTGATTAATCTTTTTGAATTTCAAAATACAAAAATCGTATTTATGTAAAAAAATAACAGTATGGAAAGAATCGAATTTAAAAGAGGCATGATTGTTAGTGCTGCTTTGATGCTACAGTGTGTTGCATACGGTCAAATACCTAATGGGGAAAGGCCGAAAATGGTGAAGGCCATCGGCGCTTTTGACATAAAGGAAAACTTATCGGAAGAAGAGCGTAAAGCAAGAGAGATAAAGAGAATTGCTGACAATATGGTCTTTGAAGAAGGTTGGCTTGATGAAGCCCCACATCCCCTATTAAACACTCCTGAAGCAAAGAAAACGACATCAAATTTCTTGAATAATAAAGAAGTCAAAAAGCTTAAGAAGCAAGATGTTTTTCTGATAGCCGAGCTGACGGTTGAAAAAGACGGATCTATATCAGAAATCAACATTTTCCAGTCTGATGCTATCGAGATAAATAAAGATAAGCATGTCAAAAATATAATGAGGATTTTCGAAGACAACAATCCTAATTCTCCATGGAGGCAAATGACATTAGAGACATCAAGATATAAATATGCTTGGGTTTCAACAAACGAAAAAGCCAACAATGCAGTACGCTCATATATCAAGGGACTGAAATGGAGTGTTGGAAAATTATATGAATTACCTACAAGGACCAGTATGTATTACGTTTTGCCATAATCCCCCCAAAACAGACAAAAGCCAACATGTCAACAAAAAAGCGAGATTAGGAATAACAAAACCAAGTCTTTTTTTTTTCGTTTTTATTTGATTGGTTCTGATGGCTTGCAACATCTCTATTATAATATGATTAGAAGTAACCGTTTATGTAAACATAATAGAATGAAAAAGTACAATAGAAGATATACACCCGATCGAATCTCCGAGTTGAAGGAGAATGAGATATTCGTATTTGGCAGCAACATAGAAGGTGCACATGGTGGTGGAGCAGCAAGGCTTGCCTATAACCGCTTTGGTGCGGTATGGGGATTAGGCACTGGTATACAAGGAAGAAGCTATGCTATTCCTACTATGCAGGGTGGAGTTGAAACCATCAGACCATACGTAGATGCCTTTATTCAGTTTGCGAAGCAGAATACAACACTGACGTTTCTTGTAACAAGAATCGGCTGTGGCATTGCAGGATTCCGTGATGAAGAGATTGCACCACTGTTTGAAGATGCCTTGGATTTGGAAAATGTAATATTGCCAAAGGAATTTGTTGAGAATCTTGTGGCTACTCCAACAACTCCCGATGCGAATGAAACGACTTGGAACTCCACAGATTTTATTTCAACCTATGAACCTCTGTTGAAGAAGGCTTCTAAGGGAGATAGTATTGCATATTACAAAGTCAAGGAACTCCGTGCACAGGAATATCGTAGTACGATAGAGATTGTCAACCAAGGATACTATACAACAGAAGATGGCAAACGTGTAACATTTCCTGCCATTACTCGCATGGAACATGAAACGAAGTTCTACAAGAATGAGTTTCGTGTAGATAACATTCCTACTAATGAGGAAGAAACAAAGATTATAGTTCGTAATGTAGATTGTCTCGAAGAAGGCGTTCGCCTTTGTCGAGAAGGTTATAATCCTGCTATCCTGAACATGGCGAGTCGAAGACATCCGGGTGGCGGTGTAATGCTGGGGGCTGGCGCACAGGAAGAATCATTATTCCGTCGTACCAATCTGTTCCGTTCGCTGTATCAGTTTACAGAATACTTTATCAATCACGTTTGGTACAAGAAGTATATTACACCAGTCAGTACAGGTGAGCGTTACCCTCTGGATCGTAATTTTGGAGGCATCTATACGCCTGGCGCCTTGCTATTCCGCGAGGATGAGCAACGCGGCTATAAACTGATGGAATCACCAGAACGCCTATCTTTCATTTCTGTTGCTGGTATGAACCGTCCAAAAATAAAGGATGCCACACATATTGCAGACGATTTGATAGAAGGGACGAAGAACAAGATGCGTACAATACTACGTATAGGTCTTCGACATGGTCATGATTCCCTCGTGTTGGGAGCATTGGGATGTGGAGCCTATCGTAATCCTCCATCACATATTGCCAAGCTGTTCCATGAGGTGTTTGAAGAACCTGAGTTCAAGAACAAGTACCGTCTCATCAGCTTTGCCATCCTCGATGACCACAATACTCATCAGGCGCATAACCCCGAAGGTAATTACAAACCATTTGCGGATGAATTTGCAGAGGCGGGAAACAAGAAAAGTGATCCGTCACCAGAGGTGCTGAAAGCATTGATGATGTGGAAAATGGGTGCTGGTAATTCAGCAAAACGCTTCAATGGAGAGAATCCTATTCCTGTCAAAACAGTTGTCGCTACGAAGGACAGCTGGACTATCATGCCAATGCCAGAACAGCACACCACAATCCCTGTTGGTATCATCCTTCCTGAGAATGCAATGGAATGTGTAAAATACGGTCACATCCCAGATGCCATGGAAGACCATTGGTTTATGTATTGTGACGATAACACTATCCGTTACTACCGAAGCTGGACTGGATTCTGTATCTATGTGGCCAAGTACGAGAAAGTCGATGATGGATATAAAATTACCGACCTCACCGTAAACCGTTATCCAGAGCAGTATAAATGTGATGATGACAAACATGATTTGGCACTATTCATGGCATTGCTTACTGAGGAGTATGGTGGTGATGCAAGTCTGTATTGGAACGCAGCATTTTAAGGAATGCTTGGTTATTTTCCTGAGAATATCGCTCCAATGGTACCGTTGTAGCGGTCGGATGGTACCGGTACAAAACCTCCGCTACACACGCTGCTGGCCATTATATCAAAGAACGATAGTTTGAACGATACCAAATCGCCGATATAATACATAGAAACTCAATTTTTACCAAACAAATAATTAGAGAATCATGAATTTGAATAACAAAAGCAAACAATTGGCATATTTGCTTCGCCATGATAGAGAATACGAGTTCGACAATA
>OJAW01000311.1_pt1 | contig 36927 bp, 32 predicted proteins | sample 1589151 | NCBI WGS metagenome assembly OJAW01 (sample SAMN03283290) | human gut metagenome | biome: human-associated habitat; material: feces | host: Homo sapiens | place: Peru | collected 2012
ATTAAATATATTTGATAGTTTAGTTGTTGATACAGGAATATATTTTTGAGAAATTTGAATCAAAGAATCCATTCCACCTGTATTAAAACCGGATTTGTAAACTAGTCCATAACCTAGTCCAGAAATAATGGAAAATATTATAACTGTAAAAAGATATGAATCCAAGTTAACTTTTATAATATCTGTTAATGGTTCAGTAAGAGAAGCAAGTATAGCATACGCTGCAAAACCAAACACTGAATGAAAAGTTTTAGTTCTTCCTATAAGTAGAAACGAAACTATAATCAATAATGCAGAAACAATATCAATAAATATAACAGGGTTTATTCCGGTAAACTTGGAAACGATAATTGCTAATCCACCTACTCCACCAGTTACCAAATTATTAGGTACAATAAAGGTATTATATGCTATAGCTATTATTAAACATCCCAAAATGCATACAATTATCCTTTGTATGCGATTTTTTTTGGTAACTTGATCTAATATTGTACTACTAATATCACTTATATTTTTCATAGTATCACTCTAGAATAATTTTAACTTATGTAATACTTAATGTCAAAAAAAACTCTACAAAAGTAGAGTTTTTAATCAATTTGGTTTAATTACTTAACGATTTCAGTAACAACACCTGAACCAACAGTTCTACCACCTTCACGGATAGCGAAACGAAGACCTTCTTCGATAGCGATAGGAGTGATGAGTTCAACGTTCATGTCAACGTTATCGCCAGGCATACACATTTCAACACCTTCAGGAAGTGTGATAACACCTGTTACGTCAGTTGTTCTGAAATAGAACTGTGGACGATAGTTGTTGAAGAATGGAGTATGACGGCCACCTTCGTCCTTTGAAAGAACGTAAACTTGACCTGTGAACTTTGTGTGTGGGTGAATAGAACCAGGAGCTGCAAGTACTTGACCTCTCTTGATATCTGTTCTCTGAACACCACGAAGAAGACAACCGATGTTGTCACCAGCCTCAGCATAGTCGAGGATCTTACGGAACATTTCGATACCTGTGCAAACTGTTGACTTGATTTCGTCCTCAAGACCAACCATTTCTACTGTATCGTTTGTCTTAAGCTGACCTCTTTCAACTCTACCTGTTGCAACTGTACCACGACCTGTGATTGTGAATACGTCTTCAATAGGCATAAGGAAAGGAAGGTCTGCCTTACGGTCAGGAGTTGGGATATATTCATCAACTGCATCCATGAGTTCCTGAATGCAAGCGCAAGCAGGATCATCGTTTGATGTAGCTTCAAGAGCCTTAAGAGCTGAACCCTTAATGATTGGGCAGTTCTCATCAAAGTCGTACTCAGCAAGTGTTTCTCTGATTTCCATCTCTACGAGTTCAAGGAGTTCAGGATCATCAACTTGGTCAGTCTTGTTCATGAATACAACGATTGCAGGAACGCCTACCTGACGAGCAAGAAGCAAGTGCTCCTTAGTCTGAGCCATAGGACCATCTGTTGAAGCGATTACAAGGATAGCGCCGTCCATCTGTGCAGCACCTGTGATCATGTTCTTGATATAGTCAGCGTGTCCCGGGCAGTCAACGTGAGCGTAGTGACGCTTTTCTGTTTCATACTCAACGTGAGCTGTGTTGATTGTGATACCACGTTCTCTTTCTTCAGGAGCCTTATCGATATCAGCATAGTCTTCAAACTTAGCGAAGCCCTTGTTTGCAAGATACTTTGTGATAGCAGCTGTAAGAGTTGTCTTACCGTGGTCAACGTGACCGATTGTACCAATGTTTACATGTGGCTTGGTACGATTAAAATGTTCTTTTGCCATTGGAATTTCCTCCCTAAAAATTTCTTAAAAAATTTGTTACTAATATTCTACCAAAAAGGTTGGTAAATATCAAGTGTTTTTTTATATTAGTCTTTCTTTGCGCGTTCGCTGATGATTGATTCGGAAATTGACTTTGGAACTTGGTCATAACCGTCAGGTTCCATTGTGTACTGTCCACGACCCTGTGTCTTTGAACGGAGGTCGTTTACATAACCGAACATCTCTGAAAGCGGAACTCTCGCATTGATTTGCTTAGCACCTGTTCTGTCTTCCATACCCTGGATTTGACCACGGCGTGAGTTAAGGTCGCCGATTACATCGCCCATGTATTCTTCAGGAACGATAACAGTAACCTTCATCATAGGTTCGAGAATTACAGGATGAGCCTTCTTTGCAGCATCCTTGAATGCCATAGAACCGGCAATCTTAAATGCCATTTCAGAAGAGTCGACTTCATGGTAAGAACCATCATAAAGTTCTACACGAACATCAACTACAGGATAACCTGCCAAAATACCGCTCTTCATAGCAGCCTGGATACCTGCGTCAACTGCCGGGATATATTCCTTAGGAATAGAACCGCCGACAATCTGATTGTCGAATTCATAGCCCTTACCTACGCCGTTTTCGTCGAGGTTAGGGAACATACGAATCTTACAGTGACCGTACTGACCGCTACCACCGGATTGCTTCTTATACTTTGTATCGGACATAGAGTCCTGAGTGATTGTTTCTTTGTATGCAACCTGAGGTGCACCGACATTTGCCTCTACCTTAAATTCACGGAGCAAACGGTCAACGATGATTTCAAGGTGAAGTTCACCCATACCTGCGATGATGGTTTGTCCTGTTTCTTCATCGGTATAAGCCTTAAATGTAGGGTCTTCTTCTGCAAGTTTTGCAAGAGCAATACCCATCTTTTCCTGACCTGCCTTAGTCTTTGGCTCGATAGCTACACGAATTACAGGGTCAGGGAAATTCATTGATTCAAGAATGATTGGGTGATTTTCATCACAAAGTGTATCACCTGTTGTAGTATTCTTAAGACCTACAGCCGCAGCAATATCACCTGCATAGCATACAGGAATATCTTCTCTGTGGTTTGCGTGCATCTGAAGAATTCTACCCATTCTTTCTTTGTTGCCCTTTACAGAGTTGTAGCAAGGTGTACCTGCTTCAATAGTACCTGAATATACTCTGAAGTAGCAAATCTTACCTACAAACGGGTCTGTTGCAATCTTAAATGCAAGAGCAGCAAACGGCTCGTCATCAGATGAATGACGATATTCTTCTTCTTCGGTTTCAGGGTTAACACCCTTGATTGATTCGATATCGGTTGGAGCCGGCATGTAATCAACGATAGCGTCGAGGAGCGGCTGAACACCCATATCTCTGTAAGCTGTACCGCAGCATACAGGAACCATGTCACCGGAGATTGTGCACTTACGGATGTACTTCTTCATGGTGTCAACATCGATAGCGTCTTCGCCTTCTTCAAAGTACTTTTCCATAAGTTCTTCGTCCTGCTCGGCAATGAACTCAACGAGTTCTGTTCTGTACTTAGCAGCCTTTTCCTGAAGTTCAGGACGAATTTCTCTTTCTTCAAAAACTGTACCCAAGTTCTTACCAGGGTCGATATATACGATTTCCTTGTTGTTTACAAGGTCAACGATACCTTCAAATGTGTCCTCGCTGCCGATAGGAAGCTGGATTGGAAGTGCATTACATTTAAAACGCTCCAATACCATATTGAGAACATTGTAAAAATCTGCACCCATGATATCCATCTTGTTAACGAAAATCATACGAGGTACATTATATTCGTCAGCCTGACGCCATACGGTTTCAGACTGTGGCTCAACACCGCCCTTTGCACAAAGAACGGTAACCGAACCGTCAAGTACACGGAGTGAACGCTGTACTTCTACTGTAAAGTCAACGTGACCCGGTGTATCGATGATATTAATTCTGTGGCCTTTCCAGAAGCATGTTGTAGCAGCAGAAGTAATTGTGATACCTCTTTCCTGCTCTTGCTCCATCCAGTCCATTGTAGCGCCACCTTCATGGGTTTCACCAATCTTGTGGTTGATACCGGTGTAGTAAAGAATACGCTCTGTTGTAGTAGTCTTACCGGCATCGATATGCGCCATAATACCAATATTTCTTGTTTCTTCAAGAGCAACTTTTCTTGGCATAATATCCTCCTGTCCGGCTGATTAGTATCTGAAATGAGCAAAAGCCTTGTTTGCTTCTGCCATCTTGTGTGTATCTTCACACTTCTTAACTGCACCGCCTGTTTGGTTTGCAGCGTCCATAAGCTCTGCTGCAAGACGCTCCTTCATAGTTCTTTCACTTCTCTGACGAGCATAAAGTGTAATCCATCTAAGACCCAATGTTTGTCTTCTTTCAGGACGAACCTCCAAAGGAACTTGATATGTTGCACCGCCGACACGGCGAGCCTTTACTTCGAGAACCGGCATAACATTTTCCATTGCAGCTTCAAAAGTTTCCAACGGATCGTTGCCTGTCTTTTCTTGGATGATGTCGAACGCACCGTAAACGATCTTCTGTGCGACACCCTTCTTTCCATCAAGCATGATGTTATTGATAAGTCTTGTTACAACCTTTGAGTTGTACATAGGATCTGGAAGTACATCACGCTTAGCGATCTGGCCTCTTCTTGGCATCTTCGCTTCCCTCCTTCATTAAATTATAATATGAGTTCATAGGTACTCGGTTTTTCCGTGGAGCCAACAATAAGCCCTTTATATGAATAAATAAACTATTGTCGGGTTTCCTCGTTAAATTTTAGCTAAAAAATCCGATTACTTCTTAGCCTTTGGCTTCTTTGCGCCGTACTTTGAACGGCTCTGCATTCTGCCTGTTACACCCTGTGTATCGAGTGTGCCGCGGATGATGTGGTAACGAACACCAGGTAAATCCTTAACACGGCCGCCACGAACCATAACAACAGAGTGCTCTTGCAAGTTATGACCTACACCAGGGATGTAAGCAGAAACTTCCATTCCGTTTGTAAGACGAACTCTGGCGATCTTACGAAGAGCTGAGTTAGGCTTCTTAGGTGTTGCTGTCTTAACTGCTGTGCAAACGCCACGCTTTTGTGGAGAAGCGTTGTTTGTCATAACATTCTTCTTTGTGTTAAGACCCTTGATAAGAGCAGGAGTCTTTGACTTCTTTTCAAGTGACTTACGACCGGTCTTAACTAATTGGTTAAAGGTAGGCAATAGTTTATTCTCCTTTCTGATTATTTGTGCATAAATTTGCAATATACACATTTCATACCTTATATACCTTAATATATAAGGCATCGGATGTATATATTACATTATCTACCGAGGCATAATTTCTTATGCCTCGATAGACGAATTTAACAAATTAAAGCGATAAATCTTGTTAAGATTGCACAAGTTTATCAGCACACAGATAAGTATTATAACTTAGTTGTTGCTATTTGTCAATAGTTGTTGTAACTGTTCCAAATCTTTTATTTCCATTCCGCTTTCGGATGAAAAATAGCTCGGAACAATATCTACATCTCTGAACACGCTCATACCTGTACCGGCAGGAACCAACTTACCGATAAGAACATTCTCTTTAAGACCGATAAGCGGGTCTGACTTGCCGCGGATAGCAGCATCGGTAAGAACTCTTGTTGTTTCCTGGAATGAAGCGGCTGACAAGAACGAATCTGTTGCAAGAGAAGCCTTTGTGATACCCAAAAGAAGTGGAATATATGTTGCCTTCTTGAGGTTTTCTTCGCCTGCGGCAATTCTTGCATCAATCTTATCGTTTGCTTCGGCAACTGCGGATACATCAACATTTGTGCCCGAAATAAGATCTGTATCACCTGCGTCATCAACAATGCACTTCTTGAGCATCTGACGAACGATAACTTCGATGTGCTTATCGTTGATGTCAACACCCTGTGTACGGTAAGCGTACTGAACTTCCTTGATAAGGTAGTTATATACAGCTTCTTCACCGAGGATAGCAAGTACATCGTGCGGATTCTTTGAACCGAGAGTAAGTTCTGTACCCTTTTCGATATATGCACCTTCAACTATATTTTCGCAAAGTCTGTAACCGTAAGGGATGAGATACTTCTTCTCTTCGCCTGTTTCTTTGTTAAATACAACAACATGGCGAGTCTTTTTGATTTCTTCAAATCTTACAGTACCACTGATTTCCGAAAGAATTGCAAGCTGTTTCGGCTTACGAGCCTCAAACAATTCCTCGACTCTCGGAAGACCCTGTGTAATGTCTTCACCGCCTGCAACACCACCGGTGTGGAAGGTTCTCATTGTAAGCTGTGTACCAGGTTCACCGATTGACTGAGCTGCGATAATACCAACTGCCTCACCAACCTGAACAGGTTCGTTGAATGCAAGGTTTGAACCGTAACACTTGCGGCAAACACCGTGGCGTGACTTACATGTGATAAGTGAACGAATCTTAACTTTTGTAATACCTGCTGCCGTAATTCTTGCGGCATCTTCTTCGTTCATAATTCTGTCGGTATCCATAAGGATTTCGCCTGTTTCAGGATGAACAACAGGTTCGGCAGCAAATCTGCCGACAAGTCTTTCTTCAAGTGATTCAAGAACACGGTTGCCGTCCATAATAGCATAAACTTCAATACCGTCATGGCATCCGCAATCGTCATCACGAATGATAACATCCTGCGAAACGTCAACAAGACGCCTTGTAAGGTAACCCGAGTCGGCTGTACGAAGTGCAGTATCGGTAAGACCTTTACGCGCACCACGAGAAGAAATGAAGTATTCCAAAATGTTAAGGCCTTCACGGTAGTTAGCCTTGATAGGAATTTCGATTGTAGCACCCGATGTGTTGGCGATAAGACCTCTCATACCGGCAAGCTGACGAAGCTGTGATGTACTACCACGAGCACCCGAATCTACCATCATGTGAATTGGATTATGCGTACCGTCAAAGTTATTTGTAAGTTCATCGGATACCTTGTTTGTACAAGTTTCCCAAGTCTTTACAACCTGTGAGTAACGCTCTTCATTTGTAATCAAACCGTAGTTGTAGTTTGTTGTAATTTCGTCAACCTTTGCTTCTGCTTCGGCAAGGAATTCCTTTTTCTTTGCAGGAATAAGTGCGTCAATAACGGCAACGGTTGTACCTGAAACTGTTGAATATTTGTAGCCCTGGTTTTTAATATCATCAAGTACTCTTGAAGCGATTGCAACACCGTGGGTTCTGATACAAGCGTCGGCAATTTTACCGAGACCGCCTTTCTTAACAACAAAGCTTACTTCAGGAACAAATTCGTTACCCGGAATGCTTCTGTCAATAAAGCCGAGATCCTGAGGAATTGGTCTGTTGAAGATTACACGACCGATTGTTGTGGTTACAACGCCCGATTTCATCTCGCCGTTAATTTCGCCTGTAAATCTAATCTTACATTCCGAATGGAGGCCGAGTGAGCCTTCCTGATAAGCCATCATAGCTTCATCAACATCACGGAAAATTCTGTATCTTGTTATTTCTTCACCGTCAATAACTTCCTTGTAAGGACAACCCGGTTCGCCCTCTTTAATCATTGTGAGGTAGTAAGAACCGATAACCATATCCTGTGAAGGAACAGCAACAGGCTTACCGTCAGACGGCTTCAAGAGGTTGTTTGATGCAAGCATCAACATTCTTGCTTCAGCCTGAGCTTCTGCCGAAAGCGGTACATGGACAGCCATTTGGTCACCGTCGAAGTCGGCGTTGAATGCTGTACAAGCAAGTGGGTGAAGTTTGATTGCTCTACCCTCAACAAGTACAGGCTCAAATGCCTGAATACCGAGTCTGTGAAGTGTAGGAGCACGGTTAAGCATAACAGGATGATCCTTGATTACAACTTCAAGAGCATCCCAAACCTCGGAGCGGTTTGCTTTTTCTACCATTTTACGGGCTTGTTTAATATTTGAAGCCACATTGGTTTGAACCAAACGCTTCATAACGAAAGGCTTGAAAAGTTCAATAGCCATTTCTTTTGGAAGACCGCACTGATACATCTTAAGTTCAGGGCCTACTACGATAACCGAACGACCTGAATAGTCAACACGCTTACCGAGGAGGTTCTGACGGAAACGACCTTGCTTACCCTTAAGCATATCGGAAAGTGACTTGAGAGGTCTGTTGTTAGGACCTGTTACAGGTCTGCCTCTTCTACCATTATCAATAAGTGCGTCAACAGACTCTTGAAGCATTCTCTTTTCGTTCCTGATAATAATATCAGGTGCGTGAAGCTCCATAAGTCTTTTAAGACGGTTGTTTCTGTTGATTACTCGTCTGTACAAATCATTGAGGTCGGAAGTAGCAAATCTGCCGCCGTCAAGTTGTACCATAGGACGAATATCCGGAGGAATAACAGGGATAACATCAAGAATCATCCATTCAAGTTTGTTACCGCTGTTTACGAAAGCGTCAACAACATCAAGTCTTTTAAGGAGCTTTGCTCTCTTTTGACCTGTTGCACCTTCAAGTTCTGCAGTGAGTTCGTCACGAAGTTCTTTGGCATCAATTTCCGAAAGAAGCTCTTTGATAGCTTCAGCACCCATACCTGCCTTAAAGTCATCTTCGTATCTTTCACGCATATCCTGATACTCTTTTTCTGTAAGAGTTTGCTTCTTTTGAAGCGGAGTATCACCCGGATCAATTACGATATAAAGTCCAAAGTAAAGGACTTTTTCAAGATTTCTTTGGTTAATGTCGAGAACCTGACCGATACGGCTCGGAATACCCTTAAAGTACCAAATGTGTGATACAGGGGCAGCAAGCTCGATATGGCCCATACGCTCTCTACGAACCTTTGCGCGTGTAATTTCTACACCGCAACGCTCACAAACCTTTCCCTTATAGCGAACTCTTTTATATTTACCGCAATGACATTCCCAGTCCTTCATAGGGCCAAAAATTCTTTCGCAGAACAAGCCGCCGGTTTCAGGCTTTAAGGTTCTGTAATTTATAGTTTCAGGCTTGGTTACCTCACCGTAAGACCATTCACGAATGGCCTCCGGAGAAGCAAGCCCGATTTTAATTGAACTGAATTCATTTGTTGAATTAGCTGTATTATCCATATGGAAGCACTCCTTTTCTATAATATATTGGAAAGTTAATCAAAAATCAAAAATTAATTATTATAATGATTATTCTTCATCATAATCATCGCTGTCGCCCAAACTGTCGAATGCAGCGAACAAATCAACTTCTTCATCCTGATTTGCTTCCTCGATTTCCTCACCGTTTTCATCAAGCATACCGTAGCCTTCCTGACCGTCAAAGTCATTAACCTCTGTAAATGCCTGATCGTCCGAAACGGTTGGAATTCCGTCATCGTCAAGGTCTTGCTTAAGGATAACCTCATTGCCGTCCTTGTCATAAAGTCTTGTATCAAGAGCAAGAGCCTGAAGTTCCTTATAAAGAACCTTAAATGCTTCAGGTGTGCCTGCCGGCGGAATGTTTTCGCCCTTAACGATTGCCTCGTAAGTCTTTACACGGCCTACAACATCATCCGACTTAACGGTGATGATTTCCTGAAGTGTATATGCGGCACCGTAAGCTTCAAGTGCCCAAACTTCCATTTCACCGAATCTCTGACCGCCGAATTGAGCTTTACCGCCCAAAGGCTGTTGAGTAACAAGGCTGTAAGGACCTGTTGAACGAGCGTGAATCTTATCATCTACAAGGTGGTGGAGCTTGAGGTAGTACATATAACCTACGGTTACACGATTATCAAACTTCTCACCGGTTCTGCCGTCTGTAAGCTGAACCTTACCGTCATAAACTTTATTGCCGTTTTCATCAACATAATAACCGATATCGGCAAGTTCAAGACAATCTCTGATGTCATCTTCGTGAGCACCGTCAAATACAGGTGTCATCATCTTCCATCCGAGAGCCATAGCGGCATAACCAAGGTGAACTTCAAGTACCTGACCGATGTTCATACGAGAAGGTACGCCCAAAGGGTTAAGCACAATGTCAAGCGGACGACCGTCCGGAAGGAACGGCATATCTTCCTGCGGAAGTACACGGGAAACTACACCCTTGTTACCGTGACGACCTGCCATCTTGTCACCGGCTTGAATCTTTCTCTTTTGTGCGATATAAACACGAACAACCTTGTTTACGCCCGGATTAAGCTCATCGTGGTTTGCTCTTGTGAATACCTTAACATCAACTACGATACCGTATTCGCCGTGAGGCACTTTCATGGAAGTATCACGAACTTCTCTTGCCTTTTCGCCGAAGATGGCACGCAAAAGTCTTTCTTCACTTGTAAGTTCTGTTTCGCCCTTAGGTGTTACCTTACCTACAAGAATATCGCCCGAGTGAACCTCTGCACCTACACGAATGATACCGTCCTCGTCCAAATCTTTAAGAGCGTCATCACCGACATTAGGAATATCTCTTGTAATATCCTCCGGACCGAGTTTTGTATCACGGGCTTCAACCTCGTGTTCTACAATATGAATAGATGTATATACATCGTCACGAACAATTTTTTCATTGATAAGAACGGCGTCCTCGTAGTTATAACCTTCCCAAGTCATAAAGCCGATGAGAGCATTTTTACCGATAGAAATTTCACCGTTGCAGGTTGCAGGACCGTCGGCAATTACCTGACCGTCCTCAACTTCCTGATGAAGCGAAACAATAGGTCTTTGGTTAATGCAGGTACCTTGGTTTGAGCCTGCAAACTTTGTAAGCTCGTACTTATCGATACTGCCGTCTTTTGTCTTAATTTCAATAGTGCGTGCATCAAGAGATACAACCGTACCGCCACGCTTTGCAATAACAACTACGCCTGAGTCGTAAGCTGCCTTGTATTCCATACCGGTACCTACAACAGGAGCTTCTGTTTTAAGGAGCGGAACTGCCTGACGCTGCATGTTAGCACCCATAAGAGCACGGTTTGCGTCATCGTTTTCAAGGAACGGAATCATTGCTGTAGCAACAGATACAACCATCTTAGGCGATACATCCATATAGTCAACCTTTTCAGGAGGAACTGTAATGAACTCATCTCTGCAACGGCATGTAACTCTTGTATTTGTAAATCTGCCGTTTTCATCAAGCGGTTCGTTTGCCTGAGCAACAACATAGTTATCTTCGACATCGGCGGTCATATATTCAACTTCATCGGTTACAACGCCGGTTTCTTTGTTTACCTTACGGTACGGAGCTTCGATAAATCCGTATTCGTTAAGGCGGCTGTAACAAGCAAGATACGAAATCAAACCGATGTTTGGACCTTCAGGAGTTTCAATAGGGCACATACGACCGTAGTGTGTATAGTGTACGTCACGAACCTCAAAGCCTGCACGGTCTCTTGACAAACCGCCAGGACCGAGAGCCGAAAGTCTTCTCTTGTGAGTAAGCTCGGCAAGAGGGTTGTTTTGGTCCATAAATTGTGACAACGGTGAAGAACCGAAGAACTCACGGATTGCCGCATTTACAGGACGGGTATTGATAATAGCCTGTGGAGTGATAGCGTCGCTGTCATCCTGCGACTGAACATTCATACGCTCTCTGATAACTCTTTCCATACGGGTAAAACCGATACGGAATTGGTTTTGGAGCAACTCACCTACGGCACGAATTCTACGGTTGCCGAGGTGGTCGATATCATCTGTCTTACCTACGCCGTTTGCAAGGTTGAGAAGGTAAGAAACTGTTGCAAAAATATCATCAATGATGATGTGGTTAGGGATAAGGTCATCGTGGCGAAGCTTAATTTCCGCTTCAAGTGCTTCCTGATCATCGCCGACCTTTTCCATAATTTCGGAAAGTACACGATAAGATACTTTTTCGTTGATGACAAGTTCTTTCTTGTCAACGGTTACATACTTGTCAATATCAACCATACCGTTTGAAAGAACCTTGATTACTTTGCCCGACTCAAGTTTAAGAGAAACAGACATAACACCTGCATTCTCGATTTCAACTGCCTTGTCCTTAGTAATCTTTTCGCCTGCGTCTGCAAGAAATTCACCGGCAGGAGAAATAACCGGCTCAGCCAAAATTTGGTCTGTAATTCTTTCAACCAAGCCGAGCTTTTTATTGTACTTATATCTGCCGACTCTTGAAAGGTCATATCTTCTTGCGTCAAAGAACAATCCGTCGAGGTGTGCTCTTGCGGTATCAACCGTAGGAGGTTCACCCGGACGAAGCTTCTTGTAAACTTCAAGAAGAGCCTCTTCCTCGTTCTTTGTAATATCCTTTTCGATTGTAGCTTCAAGCATTTCGTCTTCGCCGAAATAGTCACGAAGCTGCTCGTCCGAACCAAGACCCAACGAGCGAAGGAAAGTTGTGATATAAATCTTTCTGTTTTTGTCTATACGAACATAAAACAAATCGTTTGCGTCGGTTTCATATTCAAGCCAAGCACCACGGTTAGGAATTACTGTATTAGTGAAAAGTTCCTTACCTGTCTTGTCGTGGTCCATATTGTAGTATACACCCGGTGAACGAACCAACTGAGATACAATACATCTCTCCGCACCGTTGATAACAAAGGTGCCGGAATCTGTCATAAGAGGAAGATCGCCGCAATAAATAGTGCTGTCCTTAACTTCGCCTGTTTCTGTGTTTCTGAGGCGAGCCTGCACCTTGAGAGCCTTTGAATATGTGGTATCTCTCGCCTTACATTCGGCAATGCTGTACTTAGGTTCATCATCCATGCTGTAATCAATAAAGTCGAGAACAAGCTTTTCGGAATTGTCGGTGATTGAGCCGATGTCCCTAAATACCTCCTTAAGACCTTCGTCAAGGAACCATTGGTAAGACTTTTTTTGCACTTCAATCAAGTTAGGCATTTGCATAACTTCGTTGATTTTAGCAAAGCTCTTTCGTGTAGTTGTACCAAGTCGTACATCCTTCACATTTACCATAAAGGTATTCACTCCATTCGTTTCTTATTTGCAATACATAAACCGGCATTGCTTGACAAAAAATCGCTGCCTGTCTTTAATATATAGCTTATTTAATAGCGAGATAAAAAGACGCATACTGCCAGTATATAATCGTGGTGACATTCTACACCATTATTCTTTTAAAGTCAAGAGAATTTTTAAAATATTATAATTTTTTTGCAAATTCAGCAATAGAGCTGTTTTCAAAGATTTTTGTATATTTTTTATCAACTGTTCCGTGTGTTTTGTAGCAATAGCCAAAATAGCTCTGCAAAAATAGTAAGTTTTGCCCAAATAAAAAATTTGCTTTTTACCGCTCGATTTTGTATTGAATATAGGTAATTAATCTGCTATAATATATATACTCTTTTTAAGGATATATAAATAATGAAAAAATTTTTATCTATAATTATATCGGCAATATTGATTGTCGCACTGTTTTCCGGTTGCGGCGGCAAAGAGGCGTCGATAAATTTCATCTACCCTTTCAGTGCAAATGTTAACAGCTATGACCCGCAGGTTGCCTCCACATCCGACGAATTTTTAATTATCGAAAATACATTTGAAGGCTTGATAAGAATAAACGACGACGGTACGGTTGTGCCCGGTATGTCGGACAAGTGGGAAATCAGCGATGACGGGCTAACATACAAATTTCACATCCGTGAGGGTATGAAATGGGATATAAACACGGAAAAATACACTTCGGGCGAAAACAAAGGCAAATTTAAAGACAGCCGTCTGCAAATGCTCGGATACGAATTCAATCCGGACATCACGGCAAACGACTTTGTTTTTGCACTCAGAAGAGCAGCATATTATGTTACGGACTGTCCGCAATTTTCCCTTATTTCGTGCATAAAAAACGCAAACAGAATTCACACGGGTGCTGTGCTTCCCACAGAACTCGGAGTGGTTGCAAACGATGATTACAACCTAACAATCACGCTTGAGCACAGGGATGACACCTTTATGCAAACGCTTGCATCTGCTGTTGCAATGCCGTGTAACGAGCAATTTTTTGTTGCAACAAAAGGCAGATACGGTTTAGAGGGCAAGTACACACTGTTTAACGGGCAGTTTTATGTAAGCCAAATTCTTGACGCTTCGTATTTGTTAAAGAACAACGATAAATATACCGGACCTTCGCCGTCAAAGGCAAAGGAGCTTACTCTCAAAATTCTTGACAAAAGCTCAGACACGGACGATGACCTTGTTTCAAAACTTGAAAGCGGATATTACGATGCGGCATTTATCACCGCCGAAAACAGCGACAAGATAAACAAAGACAGCGGTGTTACCTACACTCCTTACCAAGATACCACCTGGGGTTTTGTGTTTAACACAAATGATGAAGTCTTTCAATCAAAAGTTATGCGCAGGGCTTTTTGCGAAGGGTTCAGCAGACCGACAAAATATGACAAAGATTATCTTTCCTCTGCCACAAACCTCACACCGTCATCCTGCGTCATCAACGGCAACAATGCCGTAAAGGCTATGGGATATACCGCAGGAGCACAAAATCAAAATAAGAGCGTTGCCGATTGGAAAAAAGCACTTGAAATACTCGACACAACAGATATAAGCATAACCGTGCTTACACCGTCATATATGGAAAACTGCGTAAAGCAGCTTTTACAAGGTGTTCAGGCAGGATTGGGCTCATATCTTACAAACTCGGACGGCGATGCAATCACACTCACACTGAAAGTTCAGGCAATGGATGAGAGCGACATAAGAACGGAAATTGCAAAAAATACATATGATGTGGCGTTTTTACCGTTTACCGCAACGGGCAACAGTGCAATATCATTTATGAATCAAATCGCAAGCGACAACATAACGGATATAAATTCAAACAAAGTTGCCGCACTCGTTAAAAAGGCTCAAAATCAAAGCAACTTGAATTCTGCCGCCGCATACCTGAAGCAAGCGGAGCAAACAATCATCAACACCTACACCGTTTGTCCGATGATATACGAAAGCAGTTACTATGCCGCCGCAAACGGAGTGAAAAACATTCAGTTCCACCCGGGAACGGGAAGGGTGAGCTTTGTAAATGCAACAAGAGAATAAATACAACAAAGTATTTGCTGTTATATTTTGGATATTAACGGCACTGTGTATGGGAGCGATATTTTACTTTTCATCACGACCGGCGACTCAATCGGCAGGTCAAAGTTCAGCAGTAACCCTGTTTTTGCAAAAGCTGTTTGGCACCGATGCAATTACCGATCATATGGTACGCAAAGCCGCACACTTTACGGAATTTGCGGCACTCGGATTTTTTGCATGCTCGGCTGTCTGTTTTACAAAACGCAAACGCAATTTGCCGCTTGGCATTGCAATCGGTTCGGCGTATGCCGCAACTGATGAAATTCATCAAATGTTTGTTGACGGCAGAAGCTGTCAATTTACCGATTGGATGCTTGACACCTTGGGGGTTACCACAGGTGCACTGATATTTTTAATACTGTATTTAATTGTCCGCAGGATAATTGAACATAAAAATGATAAAAGATTTAAGGAGATATAAAAATGAATGTACTTACATTTGACACAGAAGAACAAATAGGAATCGCCGCAGGCTATTATATGTGCGGACAGGTTTTGCAAAAGCCCGACAGCGTTTTGGGTCTTGCAACAGGCTCAACACCGCTCAAGCCGTATGCTCATATGATTAAGCTTTACAAAGACGGTGCGGTTGATTTTTCAAAGGTTACAACATTTAACCTTGACGAATATTGCAAGCTTGATGTAAAGGACAAGAACAGTTACCACAGCTTTATGTACGAAAACCTTTTTGACCACATCAACATTCCGGATGAAAACATCAACTTCCTCAACGGCAACGCAGACGATATGGATGCGGAATGTAAGGCTTACGAAGAAAAAATCAAAAAATGCGGCGGAATTGACATTCAGCTTCTCGGCATCGGTTCAAACGGTCATATTGCATTCAACGAGCCTGCAGATTCATTCCAAAGATGGAGCCATGTTGTTGCTCTTAAAGAAAGCACAATCAAGGATAACTCAAGATTTTTCAATTCAATTGATGAAGTTCCGACACACGCTGTAACAATGGGTATCGGCTCAATTATGCAGGCAAAGCGTATACTTATAATCGCTATAGGCGAAAACAAGGCAAAGGCAATCAAGCAGCTTATCGACGGCAATGTTACTCCTCAATGTCCGGCTTCGGTACTTCAGTTCCACAAAGATGTAACCCTTATGCTCGACAAGGGCGCCGCATCTTTAATTTGACATAAAGTACTTTGAGCGTGCCTTGAAAATCGGCATTTACATAACACAATTTAATTTTATTCAAGGTGATAATTATGAAAAAGAAAACAACAGCAATAGTTTCCCTTGCACTTGCGGCAACAATAGCCGTAAGCGTTGCGGGATGCTCAACAAAAGATAAAAAAGCAGACGGCGAATATGTTTCGTCATCATCAGCCGTGCAGGAAAGTACCGTTACAAACGCAAACGGCAAGATTGTTGCCGACAATTCGGCAAGCACAACGGCAAAGGGTGCATCTGCAAGCGTTGCTACAACAGCGAAAGGCAAAAAAGCAAAAAACAAGAATAAAAAAGAGACTACTACAAAGCCTTATTATGTTACAAACATCAACGGCAAAAAAGTAACTACAACCTTGCCTTATGTTGCCGTAACAAACAAAAAAGGACAAACCGTTACCAAGAAAAACGGTGAAGTTGTTACAACTCAAATCACAACAACCACAACCAAACCTGCCGAAGGTGAAACAACGGAAGTTTTTATTGAGGGCACAACAACATACACAACCACAAAAAAGAGTAATATGCTTCCGGAACAATCTTTTGATGATTATATGTTCACGGAATCATCGGCACTTTACTTCATCCAAATGTATTATCCTGAAAAATGGGTAAACTACTTCCCTGATTATGACCCTAACAACAACGGCAAATACTCATATTACGCAGTATTCACTTCACCTGACAGGCACACCATAACTTCTGTTATTACGGTTAACCTTGAAAATGGTGACGCTGTTGAAAAGGACTTGAAAACAGGCAAAGAAACAACACTCAAACTTACGGACTGATTAGGAGATAAATCATGGCAAACAAAGGCAAATTTTACATTACTACAGCCATAGCATACACATCCCGCAAGCCGCACATCGGCAACAGCTACGAAATTGTGCTGACCGATGCCATTGCAAGATACAAGCGTTTGCAGGGATACGATGTGTTTATGCTTACAGGCACAGACGAACACGGTCAAAAAATCGAAGAATACGCAAAAACCGCAGGCGTTACGCCAAAGGAATATGTTGACAAAGTATCGGGCGAAATTCGCTCCATTTGCGATATTTTGAACACAAGCTATGACCGTTTTATCCGCACGACGGACGAACAGCACGAAAAAGTTGTGCAAAAGATTTTTAAAAAATTATACGAGCAGGGCGACATTTACAAGGGTCACTACGAGGGTATGTACTGCACACCTTGCGAGAGCTTTTGGACCGAAAGTCAACTTGTTGACGGCAAGTGCCCGGATTGCGGCAGAGAAGTAAAGCCCGCAAAAGAAGAGGCATATTTCCTTAAACTTTCAAAATATCAAAAGCGACTTGAAGAATTCATTGAGCAAAACGAAAACTTCATTTATCCCGAAGCACGAAAGAAAGAAATGCTCAACAACTTCATCAAGCCGGGCTTGCAGGACCTTTGCGTTTCAAGAACAAGCTTCAAATGGGGCATCCCTGTTGACTTTGACCCTGACCATGTTGTTTATGTTTGGATTGACGCACTTTCAAACTATATTACTGCCATCGGCTACGACCCTGACGGTTCATCCGATGAATACAAAAAATACTGGCCTGCCGATGTTCACATTATCGGCAAGGACATTGTCCGCTTCCACACAATTTACTGGCCTATTATGCTTATGGCTCTCGGCGAACCGCTTCCAAAGCAAGTATTCGGTCATCCTTGGCTTCTCTTTGGCGAGGACAAGATGAGCAAATCAAGAGGCAATGTCATTTATGCAGACGACCTTGTTGAACTTCTCGGAGTAGACGCCGTAAGATACTATCTTGTGTCCGAAATGCCTTACGCTTCAGACGGTTCCATCACTTACGAAACCATCATTGAGCGTTACAATTCAGACCTTGCCAACACCTTTGGCAACCTTGTTAACAGAACAATCGCAATGCAAAACAAGTATTTTGACGGCATTATTCAACCGGGCAATGTTAACGAACCTGTTGACGACGAACTTAAAAACTTTGCACTCGACACTGTTAAAAAAATTGAAAAGTGCTTTGAAACTTACAGAGTTGCGGACGCGGTTGAAGCTGTATTGAACCTTGCAAAGCGTTCTAACAAATACATTGACGAAACCACTCCGTGGGCACTTGCAAAAGACGAAGCATCACTCCCTCGCCTCGGCACCGTGCTTTACAATCTCCTTGAAGCTATCAGATACATTGCTGTACTTCTCAGCCCGTTTATGCCTGAAACAAGCGAAAAAATCTTTGCACAGATGAACTGCGACATCAAGGATTACGATTCTCTTGAATCTTTCGGTGCTCTCAAGGCAGGCGAAAAGGTAGGCAAAGCAGAAGCACTTTTTGCAAGAATTGACTCTGAAAAAATGCTTACCGAAATTGCAGAAAAGCAAAAGGCAGCAGCCAAAGCGGAAGAAGCCGCAAAACCGAAAGAAATCGAGGGACTTGCACAAATCGAATTTGATGATTTTGCAAAGGTTGAGCTTCGTGTAGCAACCGTTACGGAATGTGAACCGATTAAAAAAGCTAAAAAGCTCCTCAAGCTTACCGTAAACGACGGAACGGCAGAGCCTCGTCAAATCGTATCCGGCATTTCTCCGTGGTACAAACCTGAGGACCTTATCGGCAAAAATGTTATCATTGTAGCAAACCTTAAGCCGGCAAAACTCTGCGGCGAAATGAGCAACGGTATGCTCCTTGCAGGCGATGTAAACGAAAACGATGTAAAAGTTGTTTTTGTTGACCTACCTGCCGGAACACAGCTCAGATAATGAACAAAATCGGAATAAAAGCAACGGCACTCGGCGCAATATTCAACACGGTACTGTTTTTTGCAAAATTCTATGTCGGAATAAGCACAAACAGTCTGTCGATATACTGCGATGCGATCAACAATCTCGGCGACACATTTGCCTGCTTAATAGCTGTTTTGGGATTTTTCCTTGCACGAAAAGTGAATGAAACGAAATCTCAAAAAATACAAAGCCTGTGCACATTTGTTATCTCATTGATAATAGCCGCAACAGGTGCATACTTTGTATATAACGGCTTGCAAAGGCTGATGTATCCGCTGAGAATTGCATACAGCGAGGAATACGCTTACATTATCATTGCAACGGTGTTTGCAAAAATACTTATGGGGCTGATGTATATGGCTTTCAACAAAAAAGCCTCCTCCCCTGTTCTTAAAGCAATGATACTCGACAGTTTTCTTGACTGTGCGGTGACGATATTTGCACTTATGGGTCTGTTTTTAATCACAAAGGTTAATTTTGCGGTAGACGGAATATTTGCAATTATCATAGGCACGGCTGTTACCGTTTCTGCCGTTAAAAACACAATAGATCAAAGCAAATTTTTAATTAACAACTGATTTAGTCACAAATTAAAGGGGTTTATATTATGGCTAAAAGAGAAACAACAAGAACAAAAAAGCCGAAAAAAACAGCCAAACAAAAATGGGCGATATTCGGCAAGGTTATACTCGGCATCTTGATTGTTATTGCAATCGTTGCCGCTGTTATAGCAACAATGAATATCATTTCGGTTAAATCAATCAACAACTTTATTTCAACCGTTCCAACTGTAGAATACGAAAATCAACTGAAGCCGACAACAGATGAAAAAGACGGATACTACACCTTTACAACCGACAAGGATTTTAAGGTTGTACAACTTTCGGATGTGCATATCGGCGCAGGATTTTTAAGTTCTAAAAAGGATATGATGGCTGTCAATGCGGTTGAGGCTATGGTTAAGTCGGAAAAGCCCGACCTTGTAATTGTTACCGGTGATATAGGCTTTCCTGTACCTTATCAATCGGGTACGCTCAACAACAAAAACGCCGCAAAGATTTTTGCAAATCTTATGGAACAAATGGGCGTTTACTGGTGCCTTACATACGGCAACCACGATACGGAGGCTTACAGCTACTTTGACAGAGCCGATATTTCGGCTGTTTACGGCAACAAAGAAAAATATCCGCACTGCCTGTTCCAATCCGGTCCGGAAGATGTTGACGGTTACGGCAACTATGCCGTGAAAGTAAAAAACACTGCGGGCAAAATCACTCAGGCAATATTTATGGTTGACTCACATTCATATACCGACGGCGACTATTTCGGTGCGTTGTGGAAATATGACTGCATACACAAGAGCCAGATTGATTGGTACGAAAAAAATGTAAAGGCTTTCACCGAGGAAAACAACGGCGAAGTGCCAAAATCAATAATGTTCTTCCACATTCCTCTTAAAGAGGTTCAAACGGCATACTACGAATACCGTGACAACGACTTTAAAGACACCGACAGAGTTAAATTTATGTACGGTAAAGTCGGTGAAACGGGCAAGGTTGTTTACGCAAGCGACAAAAACGAGGGTATGTTTGACAAAATAAAAGAACTCGGCTCAACAAAGGGCGTGTTCTTCGGCCACGACCATACAAACAGCTTTTCGCTTATGTATGACGGTATTCAGCTTGGCTACACCTACACCGTTGACTACCTTGCATACTTCGGCATTGCTCAGTACGGACTTCAGCGTGGTTGCTCCGTTATGGAAATTCACCCTGACGGAACCTATGACCGCACGCTTGAAAACTATTACCAAGATAAATACCAATCCATCAATAAAAAAGAAAAGGTTAAAATGGAGGATTACCATTCCGACCTTGTTTCACGAGAAGAATAAATAATATAAAGAAAAGTGCCGCAAATTCTATGTTTGCGGCACTTTTACAATCCCTCCGTCAACACTTCGTGTTGCCACCTCCCTTTGCCAAGGGAGGCTTATTCGGTCATTTTATATATTTTGTTAAAATTCATCATCTTCCCAGTTGTCGCCGCCTGACATACCGTTGTCATAACCGTCGCCGCTGCCACCTGATGTAGTGATGATGTCGCTGTTCACGAACCTGACAATTTCAACTTTCGGGGATTCAAACTTTTTCATATTTAACCTCCTTTAGTCAAATGCCTGTGTGACAGACTGTGAATATATTGTTTTGATGTTATTTTGGCTGTCCTTATATGTTACATAAGCAACAGCGGTAAATGCCTTTACACTTGAAGTCTTTGAAACATTCATATAGATTGAATATTCGTTGTGCTTAGACACTTTTTCGCCCTTAACGGCCCTTGTTTTGCCGTTGGCTGAAATTTGTGCACCCCACTCTACAAGCGTGTATTCATCAGGAAGATAGAACTTACAGTTGAATACTGCACGGTTTTTGGTGTAGTCGGCATCTGAAGAAGCAATTTCGCCTTTGTCGTTAACTTTTGTAGCATAGCTGCCTGTGATGGCAACCTTTGCATCTCTATCTTCTTTCTTAACCGGCACAACATAAATTTCTTTTGTTTTTGGTGCATGGAATTCGTTGCAGTTAAGATAAGTCAGAATACTGGAGCTACCGTCTGCGTTTTTACCGTCTGCTGTTGTTGCAAGTGCAAAATACTCATCATCCTTTGCACCTACAAGAGATACAAGTTTATCATAGCTGTATGTCTTTTTTCCATCGGCAAAGCCTTTATAATGAACTGTACATCCATCAGTTTCAACTTGTTTTGCGGTATACTTTGCTTTAACGGCAATTTCCTTGCCGTTGCCGGTTACAGAAGAATTATCCCAAGAATCAAAATCATAAAACGGCACATCAGGAGCTTTTGTATATTTGTCAGAAGTAAGTGTGTCACCCTTTTTAAGATACTTAACATCAATTACTCTGCCGTTGAAACCGTAGAACACAACTTTTGAATATTCCTCAGGATTAACATTTTCCTCAAGCGGAACAATATAAACATTAACAACTGCTTCCTTCGTTATATACAAGGCAAAAATCGAATCGGTTGTGCCGACTACTGTGCGTGTTTTACCACCGTCTGTATAAATAACCCAGCGTTTAACACATTCTTTTGTTTCATTAACATAAGAAGCTAAATCAATGTTAAATTTATAACCATAAAGTTCATCTTGATAATGTTTTGTGTCAATCAGGGTTGAATTTTTATAAACATTAACTGTGATTGAAAATTTATTCTTGCGAAGCATAGTTTGTGCAGTAATAAGCTGTGCAGTCAAATCGTCAAGTGCTTCTTGAGTTTCAACAGTTTCAGCCTTTGCGGTTACATCATCATAAATCTTCTTAAATTCTGCAAACGAATTTTTCTCATATTCAGCATTTTCACTCTGATTTTTAATGATAGTATCACATTGCCCTTTTGCCGCATTATAGGCTGTGAAATCAATTTTCGATTTCAATTTGAGATTTTTTGCAGTATTATAATTTTCTACAACAGTCTTGACTTTGGTTGCAATATCTGCAACTTCTGTACTAAACACCTTGGAATTCAAGGTCATATTGGAAAGCAAAGTTTTAATATCAAGATCAAGAACATCACGAACAGCCTTGTAGTAATTATTAACCGATTCTTCTGTATACAAAGACGATTTTCCTTTGATTTCGGTATATTCTTTCTTAAGATTTTCCAAAATGATTCTATATGGCTTTAAATTCAACACATATGCATTATGCTTAAATATCAAAGAACCTGTTACTTTTGTATTTACATACTGAAATCCAATATTCAAACTCGTTGGCAATGCTTCATAATATTTTTCTTCGTCACCGCTACCGATATACTTTATGTAATTTCGCCAATACTTTTTGTCACTCATTTTAAACGAACCAGTTATGTGGTTTCCATCATATTTACTAGAAAAGATTTGAGGATCTTTATCATAAGTTAAATCTAATTCACCCTTGCATCTTTCCCAATCTTTACCGAATTCGAAATTGTTTACATCTTGTGGTATACTAACATATCTAATATAACAAGTGTTGGAATTTTTTGGAGTATTATACTTTGTAACAATAACAGGAAAACGAATATCATCATTTTGACCTGTATAAATTGCAACAGCATATAGTAATTTTGTTGTACCAAATTGTGGTTTAACTCCGACATTTGAATCAAGAAAGGTAGTTTCAGGATATTTGCTAAAAGAAGCTGTTGTATAAATACCACTCATATAATCTTTATCAGCCGTAGCAACAAGTTGCTCTTCAGGAAGAATAAGTTGTGCATTTTCAATCTTGCTGTCAATATACTTCTCTAACTCTTCGTTAGTCATTTCGGCAGTTGTATTGCCCTCTGTTGCAGAAGCCGATTCCTCTGCAAGTGCCATATACGGAAATGAAGAAATCATCATAATTACCGCAATAAAAAAGGCAAAAGTCTTTTTAAATATTTTTGTCATAAATGTGTTCCTCCATAATAAATATTTACTTTTTTGACAAAGGTATAAAAATGTCAAAATTAAAAGACGGCTTATTTTATCATAAACCGCCTTTAGCTTCAAGGAATATTTTATTTTTTCATTGTAGAATTATGCACTTAATTTGGGAAAATTACTGTTAATTTTGACGATAAGAGACTCATTTGTCATATTCATCCATACTTTCAGGCATTTTACACGAACTCCCTCTTCTCTTGATACAAAAGAATACCGGTTGCTGCCGTTAGAATTTTTGCATAATTTCGTCTGCAAGTTCTTCGAGTTCTTTTACATACGCATCGGTAAGTCTTGTTTTTATCGTAACTGTTTTGTCAACAAGGGTGATGTTTGCCATTTTTTCAAAATGTGCTTTCATCGCCTTAATTGCACTCGGCGCCCAAGAAGCGTTTTCAACAAGTGCAACGGTTCTGTTTTGAAAAGCCTTATGTTCAAGGCGGTTGAGATAATCCTCCATAGGAGTAAACACGCCTGCGTCATATGACGAAGCCATACAAACAAGCACGCTGTGGCGGAATCCGTCCTCAACCGCTTCCGCAAGGTCATCACGAGTAAGGTCGGCAATTGCAACTCTCGGGCAGCCTTTTTCGTCAAGAATTTCTTTAAGTTTTTGAGCCGCAAGCCAAGTATTGCCGTGGATTGAAGCACAGGCAATGAACACGCCCTCGTTTTCAGGATCGTAAGCAGACCACTTTTTGTAAAGGTCAACAACCTCTGGAATAGTATCCGTAAGAACAGGACCGTGAAGCGGACAAATTGTTGCAATATCAAGCTTTGCTGCTTTGCCGAGCAAGGTTTGAACAGGTTTGCCGTATTTGCCGACAATATTAAAATAATATCTTCTTGCTTCACAATTCCAAGCTTCATCAGCGTCAACCGTGCCGAATTTGCCAAACGCATCGGCAGAGAACAAAATCTTTTCACTGCTTTCATAAGATACCATAACCTCAGGCCAATGAACCATAGGTGCAGTTACAAATGTAAGTGTATGCGAACCGAGTTCAAGAGTGTCGCCCTCTTTAACGGCGGTAACTCTCGCAGGGTCAACATCGCAAAACTGAGGCAACATACGAAGTGCCGCACCGGTCATAACAAGCTGCATATCCGGATATTTATCCGCAATTGCCTGAATACCATAGCTATGGTCAGGTTCAAGATGCTGAACAACGAGATAATCGGGTTTTTTATCACCCAAAACATCACTCAAATATTCCTGCCATCTGTCAACGGCGATTTTATCCACCGTGTCCATAACAGCAATTTTGTCATCAAGAATAACATAGGAATTGTAAGCCATTCCCTTTTCGAGCATATACTGACCTTCAAAAAGGTCAATGTCGTAATCGTTTACACCTATGTATTTTACACTTTCACTGATTTTAATCATAGTTTTTCCTTTCAAATAAATAATCAATCTGCCGTAGTGGCAAACTTTGTTCGCCTAATCAACATTATTTATTAATACCTTAATGCTATATACATATTATATATATCCTCTTCGGTAAGTTCAATAGGGTTTCGTTTCATAAGCATTGACATACTCTTTTGGGTAAGTTCTTTAATCTGCTCATCTGTTGTGCATCCTATTTCGCTGAGAGTCGAACGCATACCCATACGCTTTTTCATAGCCGTAATTTCGTCCGCCATAGCCTGTGGAGTATCAAAGCCGCAATCCTTTGCAAATGCAGTAATTCTGCCGTCGGAATCAGCATGTTCGGCATTGAACTTCACAAAATAATCAAGTGTGAACGCACAAGCCTCGCCGTGAGGTACGCCGTAAATATTGGTGAGCGGAAATGAGCAAGCGTGAGAGCCGGTCGTTCTCGGATGACTGAACGCAACACCCGCAACGATAGAAGCCTCCGCCATTTTTTCTCTTGCTTCCAAATCATCAGGATGATTATATGCACGCTCCAAATACTTAAAAACAAGCCTTGCCGCATAAATTGAACATGCAGAACAAATCGGCTGATTAAGAGTTGCCCAATAACTTTCGATAGCGTGTGACAGCACATCAAGACCGGTTGAAGCAGTAATCTGCGGCGGCACAGTGAGTGTCAACACAGGGTCGATAACCGCAATTTTAGGATACATTTCCGGGTCATTCATCGGTTGCTTGAGATTTTGTGTCAAATCCGTAAGAACGGAAATATTTGTAACCTCGCTTGCAGTTCCCGATGTAGTAGTTACGGCAATCATAGGAATAACCTCGGCAGAAGTTACAGCCTTGCCTCCGCTGTGATAAGGTTCGATTTTGTCGTTCCCCTTTGCAATGGCACAAGCCGCCTTACAGCAATCCATAGGCGAACCACCGCCGAGAGCAACTGCAAAATCAGCGTTAACCTCTCGCATAACCGTAACGCAAGCGTTTACATTGTCGGTTGTAGGGTTTGGTCTTATGTCGGAAAAAACCGCCTTAATTCTGCCGTTTGAAAGCGAAACAAATTCATCGGCAAGTCCGTTTTTTGCAAACGAATGTGAGCATACAAGCACCCCGACCTTACCGCCGATTTCATCAATAAATGCAGGAAGTTCTTTGTGCCTGCCAACGCCGAAAACCAATTTAACAGGCAAATTAAAATCCCAATTCACACTTATCACCTCAAAATTTATTATTTCATCTGTCATTTTACCACAAATCAACCGCAAATAAAATATTTTTTATAAAAAAAGAAATTTTGTAAAATAATCCTTGACAATGGCATTTTTTTATAGTATACTTTTAAAGCGTTAAGTAATTAAGGCGTAACACTCCTGCGGGAGTTTTACATATAACAAACAATGAGCAATGCTCATTAACATATTTCGAGGTGTAACTCAGTTTGGCTAGAGTGCCTGCTTTGGGTGACGAAAGCGACCGCTGCCGGTGGCAGATTAAGGGAGCTTGAGGAAGCGCAGCAAAACAGAGCAATGGACACGGCAGTGTGCAGTGCGACGATTTTGCAAGAGGGCGACCAAAGCACAAACGAGCATGACCTCAAAAATTTAATAATCATATCGAGGTGTAACTCAGTTTGGCTAGAGTGCCTGCTTTGGGAGCAGGATGCCGCAGGTTCGAGTCCTGTCACCTCGACCAATTCAGCAGGTTTTTTAACCTGCTTTATTTTATGTCAAAAAAGCCCCAAAACGCCCTATTTATAAGGCTTTCAGGACTTTTAAGGTATCGTTGGATAAATGTAAAATACTGTTGCGTTGCACACCTTTTGCACACCCGTTGCACACCTATTGCACACCTCAAAGACCGTTTTTTTGGACTTTTCGTTTGCCTGATGTGTAGTTGTTACAATACAAAATTTACGCCGTTATTTTGAATGATAAATACTCTGTTGTTCTATGTTATAATATTTGTTTACTCTGATGTCATAAAACAAATGCTTCAATCGAAATTCAAGCATTTTATAGCGTTTTTTGTATGATTTAGTGCTAATTTGATGTGTTTTGCTTCATTTTTATACACATTTCCCTTTTTGTATATTAAATTTTTAATTGTACCCCTTGATATGAAATTTTTTCACTCGTTAAAAATGCTGTCCACTCCTACGGTCTCCATAGGGTGTGAGTTTAAATTTTAAATAGGGGGGCGTCCTTATGCTTACATAGAAGCTGTAGCCTCGATGTAACTTTCTTTTGGCTCATTCTTTACCATTTCCCAAAGAACATTAAAAGCCTCTGTGAGCTTTTTGTTTTCTTTCTGTATCTCAACCAAATAATCAATCACAACATTTAAAAACGCCTCATTATCTTTAATAACACAATATGATTTTTGGAACAATCTTTCCATATCGTTTGTATCAGAGCACACTATTTTTTCTATATCATCAGAAACAGTTGTTGCGACTTGTACTGCAATATTTGCACAATACTCCTGATAATTTGCACAATCCTCTAAAGTACGAATTGCCTCTCTTTGTTCCTTTGTTAACATTTTTTCTTTACCTCACTTTATTTTTAATCAGCAGGATGTTATCCCTTGCTGTCAACTTTATTGTATCACATTGTACAATGAATGTCTATTGACATATTGTACAATGTTTTATGTTCAAATTCATTCATTTTGCACATTGTACAATGATACATTTTGTGATATAATGTGTATAGTGGGAATAGTGTATCATTACAAGCCTGCTGCAATAATATTTTTACGGGGTGAACGGATGACAAAAAGTTTTGATAAAATTGCATACAACAATAAATATAACGCACAAAAGTATGACAGCTTGCGTATTGTTGTACCAAAGGGCAAAAAAGATATAATAAAAGCCTATGCACAAAGCAAAGGCGAAAGTTTAAACAGCTTTGTAAATAAAGCCATAGACAACGAAATGAAAAACAAATAACAGCTTTGAATTATTTGTTGATAATTTTCTGCTATTAATTAAAAAAGCAGTAGGTGTATGCCTGCTGCTTTGTTGTATTATTTGGTGTTGCCTGCTCATCAGGATTGTTACAAGCCTGATGTAACTGTTACAAGCCTGCTGTAGCCTTATCTGATATAACGCTATACAAAATGTCAGATGTATTCTTTATTTCTGCATTTAACAGCTTGCGCCTCTTTTAGTTCTACAACATATTCGGGTGTGCTTGCGCCTCGCTCCTTAAATGTTCGAGCACCTACACCCTTATATGCTTTTGCTTCTACAAACTCATTGTCAAAGTCTCGCCACGCTTTTATACGGCTGTCATTTGCTAATATGCGCATACCGATACGAATTGCAAAATTAACACGGTCTCGACTAATGCCTAAACTCTCAGCTATTTTGTAAGCAGGCATATTATTATAATACATAAGACAAATACATTGTCTTTGTAAATCTGTCAGTTTTTCATTTATTGAAATTGTGAGCACCTGCTGTAACTGATTATTATATATATCAGAGTCGACATCATAAAAAGCAATTTGTGCCGTTTCATCAGGAATAGAGTCTTGTAATTCAATATCGTTTTCGTCATCACCTAAAGGCGTTGACAAGCTCACAGATGTATTAAGCATATTATCTTTGCCTCTAAAGCCTAAAAGAGCGTTAAAACGGTTTTTTGTATGATAGTTAAAGTAAGTAGTTAACTTATACGGCTTTTCCATGTTATAAGCCTTTACAGCTTCAAGCAAAGCAAAATAACACTCTTGTATCAAGTCCTCTTTTTCAACACCTGCACTTTTCATCCTTTCAGAATGTATATTGATGTAGCTATTTGTAAGCAGATGAAACAATCCTTTTGTTTGCTCCCACAGTTCAGCTACAGCCTCTATATTGCCATTTTGTATTAATACAGCTAATTCCTCATTACTCATAATAAAACGCCCCTTGTGTCCTTTCTGCAAATAATGTATAATGTTTTTGTCACACATTATAGCCTTTGACCTATGCAGCAGGTTAAGGGCATTTTTTCTATTTTATCGACTCAGTTCTATAATTGCCTGCTATATAATTAATTCAATATTCAAATGTTCAACTATTTTTTTGTTTGGACTGACAAAGAAGTATTATTTATTATTATGAATATTGTTATATATTATTATTGGGTAAACTGTGTTTACTACTTTAGGTAAACTGTGTTTACTGCTGTCGGTAAACTGTGTTAACCTCTTAGGTAAACTGAGTTGCCCCCTTGGGGTATACTGAGTTGACCCCTTAGCATTGTTTTCCCTCTCGTGGCTCTCCTTTTCTCTCCTCATCTCTCCTGAATTAAACTATTCTTAACTATATTAGACTAAACTATATTAGACTTATCTATACTATACTACACTATACTATACTCAGTATACAAGTTGTATCCGCAATGATTACAAGATGTATCCATAATGTATACAAGCTGTGTCTTTTAGTCCGACATAGAACTATTACTACTATATTTATAATATATATAGTGTTAGATTTTCGAATACTTCCTGTTTGATTTTCGAACATCCACCCTGTGAAATTTTTTCACACCCACCCTGTTAGATTTTCTAACACATAACACGCATTACAAGAGAATATTTTAAATAAATTCTTTATTTGCGTTTAAAAGAGTCTCTGTATTCGTCATCGGTCAATTTTTTCTCACTTTGTATACAATCTGTATCCATATCGGATACAGCAGGTTTCCATTCGTATATATCATTAGCATTTTTGAAAATTTCGTTTTTTTCAGTACCGTATGCGGTTTTATGCCGTCTGTCAGGTTGAATATAGTTATTCAAATGAAAATGACATAAAACGACTACCCCACTATCAAAAGTAATAATAAAGCCTTTTTCTGTAAGCTCTTGTAAATCGTCGTTAGTAGCCCCGACAAGTCGTGATATTACATTAGGATTATTTACAAACCCCTCGTCATCCGTTTCTAAATTTAATTGCACATAAAGAGCTTGTGCCGAAAAAGATAACCCTATAAATTTATCAGACCGTATGACATCCTTTGATAACATTCTCCTATTTGCCATTGTTTACGCTTCCTTTGTCTTTATCAAGTTTATATCTGTAATATCTTATTGCTTCACCATAACGGTTTTTGCTTTGTTCTATAACACTTGCAAATTGATAGCCTGCTTTTTTTAGTTCAGTCAATCGAGAGTGAAAACACATAACGCCTAAATCACGCATAGCCTCATACCCTGTAATGCTTCCAAATTCATTTATGTAATTGATTATTCTGTCAGCTTGATTTATCTTTTTAGCCATATTATATATGCCTCTCTTTCGCCCATTCTTCAAACGCTGTTTTTGACACTCGCAAATTTTTACCGATTTTTAAAGCAGGAAAATTCTGTTGATGAAACAAGGCTCTTGCTGTAGGGATAGAACATCCCAGACACTCTGCAACATCCTTTGTACCGTAAAATATCATTTTTTCTTTATTCATATAAAATGACATCCTTTCTTATACTTGCCTGCTGCAAAGCAATATGTTATAATATGACAGCAGGCGGATTGTTTTCGTTTGTTGGTATATAGTGTGTATTTTCTCTTGGCGGAGGGGGTACACACTTTTTTATTTATTGTTTTGTTTTTAATTCTTCTATGATAGACAAAATTTTATTTGTCTGTTCGTCTGTAAAGTCTTTACGCAAAAGCCTTGAAAAATGGCTGTCAGTAACTCCATAAGCATAAGCAACTTGCCAAAGCTTCAATCCTGCTGTATTAATTCTTTCTTTAACTTCTGAACCGTTCATTGCTTTAAACTCCTTTCTTTTGTTGTTGACATAACACTAATTGTTATGTTATTATCGTAACATAACATAAACAACAAGTCAATCAATATTGTTATGTGATATTGATAACATAACAACTCTGTTAATTAAAGTGTTAGAGGTAAATATGGATAACAAAAAGATAATAGGTAGTAGGATAAATTCTGCTTTAGCAATGAATAATACATTGCAAAAAGAATTAGCTAAACAATTAAATGTTAAAGATAATATTGTGTCTTATTGGTGCAAAGGTGAAAGAACACCTAACACCTCACAAATAATACAAATTGCTAATTGTTTAAATGTTTCAACCGATTATCTATTAGGCTTATCAGATGTTGCAACAAATGACAAAGATTTACAGTTTATTTGTGATTACACAGGACTAAGCGAAAAAGTCATTACAATTTTTAATACTATATTTACAAAAAACAATTATTATGGCTTTTCATTGCGATTTAATGAAGCTTGCAAAAAAAATCCAAACTTGCCACAAATAACAGCTAATAAAATTTTATCGTCTCGCTTTTTTCTTAATTTAATAGATTTTATGATAATTCAAGAAAGCTTAAATTCCGATATTGCAAGCTGTTTGAACTTAATCGAAAGAAATGCAGATTACAACGAATGTTCAAAATATATAAATCTTTGTGATGAGCAGGATTTAAACATATATAGAGCACAGACGGATGTATTCGAGCTTTTAAAAAGCAAAATGAATTATAACAGTGATGATTTGATAAAGATTAAATCATACATTTATGATAAATCCATAGAAAACGAACTAAAATAGAGCTTGCACATATTACAAGCTTATAGAAATATAAAAAGCATTGCAGCAGGCTGTTAAACGGCAAAATAAAGTTTTTTATCATTCAACAAGGAAAACATAAGCTAAACAAATATAACGCTCAAATGAGGTGATACAATGAGCAAAAGGGGAAACGGTGAGGGTAGTATTTACTTTGACAATACAAAAAACCGTTGGAAAGGCTTAATTGCCGTAGGTTACTATGATAACGGCAGAATAAGACGAAAATCTGTTTTCGGAAAAAGCAAAACCGAGGTAAAACAAAAAATTAAGCAAATAGAGCTTGCTATTGCAACAGGTGATTATATAGACGAAAGCACCGTTACAATATATCAACTTGCAATGCAAATGCAAAATGATAAGCTCAACTATAACGAAATAAAACCTGCAACATATTACAGAAATTTAGAAACATTAAAACGCTTAATGCCCATTTATTCAACGCCTTTACAAAAAGCCACAGAAACCCAAATAAAAGATTTTTTAATTAAGCAGCAGGACTATTCCGACTCAACAATAAAAAAGGTTTATCAGATGTTAAAGGCTGTATTTAAAGAGGCGAAAAAGCGTAACATCATAAAAAAGGATGTTATGGAAGATATACGCCGACCAAGGTCAACGAAAGCAAACATAGAAAAAAGAGCCTTGACGATAGAGGAACAGTCAAAGCTCATCAATGTACTTGTATCAGAGGATATACAGTATAGTAATGAAATGTTAATATCAATGCTCACAGGTATGCGTATGGGCGAAATCCTCGCTTTAAAGCCTAAAGATATTAATTTAAACTTTAACACAATAAGTGTAAGCCGTACAATTTCAAAAGGTAAAAAAGGTGAAGTAATCGAAAGCGAAAGCACAAAGACTTATGCAGGCATACGCAAAATACCAATGACTGAGGATGTACGAAACATTTTTGCAAGCCTGCTGCAATTCAATAATTCAAATGACTATATATTCACAACAGAAACAGGCAAGCTCCTAACTACAAATCAAGTCAATTCGCAATTTACAAGAACACTAAAAAAATATGATATTTTGGATAAGTCAGTACAAGGCGCTGTTTCTCTCCATTCATTAAGGCACACATACGCAACAAGGTGTATCGAAGCAGGTATGCTCCCTAAAGTGTTGCAAAAGCTTTTAGGGCATACAGATATAAAAATCACCTTAAACACCTACTGTACAGCTTTTGAAAGCTTCCAAAACGATAATATAAACAAAGTAAACGATTATTTAAAGAATAACGGCTTATCTATAGGCGCATAAAACGAAACACAGGAACGGTCAAAGCTCCTGTGTTTTTATTTTGGCAGTATAAACGATATATGCAAGGGCACAATAATTGATTTATAGTATAATTTCAACTAAGCAGTAAAGATGATACTTCAGAAAGATACATCAGACTTGAACAATAAAGCTGATAAACGAAATATCAAGCTTGCTTTCATCTGAAAGACAGCTTAACAGCTCATACAATAGCCTATATAAGCACATCAGGTTGCAGCAGGCTTGCACGAAACAAAAGAGCTGAAAAGAGATAAACGCAGAAAAGCATTATATACATAACAATTACAAGTGCATTTTAAAAAGTATTTCTGTTAAAGGGGGTGAGTAAAATTTTAATATACTGCTTAAAGGATAACGGCACACGGTTGCTTTTTGTAGAAAAAACTCCCCACGCAAAGCTGATGAACAAAACATCAAGCTTGTTTTCATCTGAAAAGCAGGTTAACAGCTTATACAACAGCCTATATAAGCACATCAGGTTGCAGCAGGCTTGCAACAGCCTCTTTCCTTTGCTTATTTTGCTGATATAAGCAATCTAAAGCGCTTTAAAGTTAAGTTGCGTTGCACACCTATTGCACACCTAAAATTTTAAAACGCCCTATTTATAAGGGTTTAACGCCATATATCTCCTGTCACCTCGACCATATCGAGTATTCATAAAGAATTTTGTGAATACTCTTTTTTATTTATATCAAGTATTTCAAATACAAAAGCGTTTATAACTTATAATTAATACCGCAACATATAGACATCTTTTGACGCTTATGATATAATTTAAGAAACAATAATTTAATATTTCAAGGTATTATTATGAGCAAATACGAAAAAATCGAATTAACCAATATGTGTATGATTTATGACAACAACGGCAATGTTGTGGTTCAAGATAAAATTAATCAATCTTGGGGTGGTATCACTTTCCCCGGCGGTCATATTGAAAAACAAGAATCTTTTGTTGATTCTGTCATTAGAGAAGTTAAAGAAGAAACGGGACTCATCATTAAAAACCCTAAATTATGTGGCATTAAGTGGTGGGAAGTAAAAAAAAACAAACGCTATGTGGTTTTACTTTTTAAAACCAACGAATATTCCGGAACCTTAAAATCATCCAATGAAGGAAAGGTGTTTTGGACAAAACTTGAAACATTAAAAACTTTGAATCTTGCCGAAAGTTTTGATAAAATAATTGATGTGTTTTGCGAAGATAATGTTCAGGAATACATACAACGGAAAGACCACGATAAATGGATTGATATATTTAAATAAAGTTAAGGCACAACCTGCGGAATTTTTCTCCGTAAGTTGTGCCTTTTTCTCATCTGTAAATCATTTATTTGTTAACATTTGTTGTTTTTAATCTAATAATCCCAATAAACCGTTCCGTCTTTGTTCCAACGTATTGCGTGAATATCGGCATAATATTCATCTGTATTTTTATCGTAAAAACCGAAATCTCCCTTGCTTTTATCAAAATCAAGTATATTGTCGGAAAAGACTATCCAGCCGTTTTTGTCGATATATGTAAACAGACTGTCATACCGCGAGTTATATTTATTTTCCTTTGTATTGACAATACAAATATATTCAAACTGCTTGGCGTCATACTTAAATTCTGCACCATCCTCGGTATAATATACCACGTTTTCCAATTCGTTGTACTCAATACCCTTTCGGTCATAGTATTTTGATACCGTTTCGGTAGAGGATGAATGAGTATCACTCAATTTATTATATATGATATTAACAGAACCTGCCGCAGAATTAGCAATCAGCAATACCGTTAGGACTACAATAAGTGCTTTTTGCGTGGTATGGCTCTTTGATTTTAATTCCTTAATTACATCAATAACAACATATAAATCACAGAAAATAAAAATTGAAAGATATTCAATAGTCTTTCTTTTAATATTATTTCGTTTGTCAAAATGCAAATAAAGTGACAAAATAATAATGCTTTTAACAAAAATAAATATCATTTTTATTAAAATTTCTTTTTCTGAAAACATTAATTTGCTCCTTTTGTAGTAAAATCAATAATGTTGAAAGTTTTTATATTAAATGAAAAGAGAATTCTTTTTTGAAAAGTTTTGGGTTTCTTTATCACTTGGTTTTAGAGTTATTATTTTTATTTCTTCATCATTAATCAAATATTGACTTAGCCATTCTATGGTCATTGAAAAAATCCGACTTGGTCCTGAGCAATCATCATAGTTTATTAAACTATTATTTGTACCATCGTTTAGCATGTTTATATAATCATTTTTTATTTTTATAAATGAATTTTCTAAACGATTTGGAATTTCAATAATTGCATAAGGATATTGTATTGATATTAATACTTTCATGTTTTGCCTCATAAATAAAATGAATGTGCATTGGTTTTATATTTATATATATATTGTGTACCGTCCCAAATAAAATCGAGAGGAGGACTGTATTATCATATTGAAAATAAAGGGTATCTGTTCCATTAATCTGTGACAGAATAACGCCGTCTTTGGTATTGTAATAAGTTGTTTTGCCGTTTACAGTCTTTGATGTTCTGATACCTGTTTCATCATAAGTATAACTGTATTTATTATTTGAGTCAACTATACTTTCAAGATTCTTGCCGGCATCTACATCGGCAACGATATGGTCGCTCACAATATCGGTGAAATAAAAATTCAAAGCCTTGAAAGTTGGATTGAAACTTACAAAAGCTTTGCTTGGGGTTAGGAGAATGGTAATATAAAATATAATAGGGCTGAGTTTCCTCAGCCCTATTTGTTGTTATGAAATCTAATTAATATTTGTATTAGTAGCTTCATCAATATATATTATTACATTTGACTTCTTTTCATATTTAATAATATATTTTGTTTTTTTGTTAAAATCCTTATTTTGGAAAATTTTTCTTGTTGTAATAGGATCCATAGTTAAATCATAACTGTTATCTTTTTCATCAACAAAATGATATTCCCGACCAAATACGACACCGTTTTTGCTTTGATAAGAATAATTGACTGTGATTTGTTGAATATTTGGCTTTATTGCATGACTTATTGTGTTGAGTCCAAAGACAAATATAATTAGGCATATTAAAATTGTGGCAGATAATTCGCTTGTATTCCAACTGAGTTTCTTGTAGGCATATATAGCACACAAAAACGCAATTATTGCAAACATAATTTCTGCGATAGCTTTTATCCAAATTCCATCAAAGCACATTATTATTCTCCTTAAAATCTTCTTGAAACTGCGGCAGAAGTAATATTTGCAAAGAAATCAAAAACTCAAATACCTTTTTTAATCTTATATGCTGTTCCATTCGTCATATATACTCAAACTGTCATTAACAAAATCTTCGATTGAATAAGAATCTTTCAATAAATTTTCATCATTGAAAATCGCTATGTATCTAAAATCATTTTTAATAACAGTAAGAGCGTAACTTACAGTATCACCGTCAAGGTCATAATAAAGAGTGTATTTTCCTTTTTCAACCTTATTTTTAAATGAATACTCGCTTTCGTCAATTATTTCAAAATCATCATTAAAAAAGCTATATTTGCCCTGCTGATATGAGCACAAAAACCTTATATCTTGATTATTTTCTATATAATATTTTTCCAAATATCCGGCTTTTGCAATAGGATTGTCAACACAAATATAATATGAATCCAAATCAGAAATAACACCCGAATATTCATCATCAAACGATAAATTGACATCGGAAAAATTTTTTACCTTTTGTGTGGCTGCCGGAATGGCACCAACAAGTTGAAAACAAAAAATAAATACAAGAGGAATAATAATTATTCTTTTGACAGAAGAGTTATCTGTATTTTTATTTTTTAAATTTATAATTTCAGAAACTATACAAATGATTGTTATGATATTAAAAACTATCAGTAATAAAAAGAACAAATAACCCGCAAACGAAAGATACAAATCATTCAGAAATCCGTCATACATCTCAACGGGGATTTTTGTTTTTATGACATATTTGTATATCAATATCATGCAAATGATATTCAACAGTAATTGTATTGTTAAGCAAATTATTGTTGAGCTCTTTTTAAGCGTCATATTTTTTACACTCCCGTTTATATGCTCACCGTCAGTTTAATGTATCCACTCCGTAACTATGGCATAATATAGCTTAAGTTTATCATTATTTGGCAGACAAGTCAACATTCCCGAGCACGCAGAACGCTTGTCAAAGATCAATATCCTGCCGCTTTTCTGTATCATATTTATGTATAAAATAATATAAATTTCACATCATCTGATTGCTACGCATAGAAAGCTTGATTCTGTCGGCAATCATAGCGATGAATTCGCTGTTTGTCGG
>OJAW01000313.1_pt1 | contig 36759 bp, 53 predicted proteins | sample 1589151 | NCBI WGS metagenome assembly OJAW01 (sample SAMN03283290) | human gut metagenome | biome: human-associated habitat; material: feces | host: Homo sapiens | place: Peru | collected 2012
ATCGTACGCTACCCCTTGTTTTTTCGGCACTCCCCCTCCCCCGGCCAAAGCTCCCTTCTTTCATGGTCTTCTTTGAGTGGCAAGAATGGCATAGCGGTTGCCAGTTATCACTATCCCAAAATAAATTCATGTTCTTCTTGTGTGGGATAATGTGGTCCACTTCGGTTGCTGGAGCTCCACATACTGCACATATTGGGTGCTCTGCTAGAAACGCCTTGCTAGCTCTTGACCATCTGTAGTTATAAACGCCGCCAACATTAGCACGGTGCTTCTTGTCTCGCTTAGCCTTTATCATTCGCTTATGCTCTGCGCAGTAGCATGAGCCATCATTAGAGTACCTATTGCAACCGGGTTGTTGGCATGGTTTAAGCGGTCTTACTGTTGCCATTCTCTATTTCTTCCTCGTTTCTCAAGCCATAGGCTATACTAACCTTCTTTGGCTTCTTGTTTTCGTAAATGTAGCGTATGGCCTCAAAGTTTGGCGGAAGCTTGCGCTTGAATATCTTTGTATTCCCTTCACTATCCTTTCCCATTTCCTCAATGCTAGCACCCATGGCTAGAGTACGGAGTGCATTGTACAACTCTGCATCAGCTTCTAAGTTTGCCATGTTACTCCTCCAAACTGCTGCCATTATTTTGAAAGAACTTGAAAACGCCTAAATAATGATTATATAGCTTAATATCATTATTCAATGCGAACTGCTCTAACTGTGGGTTTTCGTTTAAATTGCCTGAAGTCTCGCAAACATAGTAATTATGCTCAGTCTCAAACAATAGGACTTTACTATGGTTATTTGTTGGCACAATCATAAACCCATATTTATTAAACTCTTTTTTTATTTGAGTAAAATAATCATACCGTGATGTTTCCATATTGTTTATTTTACCCGTTATAAAAAAGGCTTTTTCTATCTTTCCTTTTTTAGCCAAATTACAAATAATTTTAGCCTGTTTTACACCCAACCTAAATGTGCTAACCCATAGATTTTTAATCTTCTCTTTTCGTGCGATGTATTCAATTATTGCAATTGATGAAAATCCAAATTTACCGCTAATAAAGTAAACGTCTCATTTTCGTTTGGCAATCTATCAATGAGTTTTTCAATTTGTTTAACTTGTTTGTTGATATCAAAAGTAAAGCGTTTTTTAGATGTAGTTTGTAAGCAGATGGCATTAACATCGAGATAGTTAACATGTTCTTCTGTGTCAAAATCTAAATTAAAATCATCAAAATTTAGATCGTCAAAATCGCCTAAACTCTGCTCCATGATTGCCATTCCTTATGTTCATAACCTGACCGCCTTCTTGCCTGTTAAGGTTTCCCACCGTTTAATTATCACATCGCAATAACGCGGGTCTAGCTCCATTGTGAAGCATCTGCGATTAAGCTGGTCGCAGGCGATAAGCGTGGAGCCTGAGCCACCGAAAAGGTCAAGCACCGTCTCACCTTCCCTGGAACTTGATTTAATTGCGCGTGCGCATAAGGCTAGTGGTTTTGGTGTGGCGTGGCCTCCGGTTAATTCCCTCTCCTCTGCTGAGGTGCGTGGAAAGTGCCAGACGTCGGTCATAAGGTCATGTGTATTATCAAAATAAGCACGGGTTGCATAGTACTCGCGTTTAATGTCGTCGTACTCGCGTTTAAAGGCGTCGTACTCGCGTTTAAAGGCGTCGCCAGTAATGCCCTTCTCCTTCCTCTGTCGCTCAGCCTCAGCCTTAAGGGCGTTATATACCTCTCTAGTCGGGAGGTTAAATTGGCTCTTGCCGGTCCAGTGGTCCCGACTTTGGTCTGAATGGCCTACTATACGCTTCATGGTAGGCACATCCCAGCCCATGGCGAGGCGGGACTTCAGGAGATAATCCCTTATAGGCTCCCAGCCTTCAAAATAATTATCAGCGTTTGTATTAAAACCCTGCACACCCATCATGATAAAAAGACACTTCTCGTCACCTATAGGGTACATTCTACAACCTTCGGAGTTTTGCCCCTGCGCTGATTTTCCCTTATCCCAGGTTATCAAATTCCTAAACGTGGCTTTATTCGCGGTTATAAGGGGCTTGATGATATTGGAATAGATGTCCATTAGTGGCTCGTCGGTGCCCCAGCAGTACCAGCTCCCGTTATCCTTCAAAGCGTCCATGCTTAGGGGGATCCAGCGTTTGTTAAACTCCAGGAGCTTCGCATAATTGAGGTTATCATTCAGGACACCTTTCGCTTCTTTGCCCATACCGTAAGGTGGGTCAGTGAACACAAGGTCAACCTTCTTGCCGTCGGTGAGCTTGGCGATGTCTTCCGCCCTTGTGCTGTCACCGCACATGAGGCGGGAGCCACCAAGATCGTAGATATCCCCGAGGCGGGTCTGTGGTTCTGTTGCGGTTTCTACTTCAGGAACCGGTGCAGCATCTTCTTCCACGTCTTTCAGCTCGTCCAATTTCTCCAGCGTTTCGAAGCCAAAGGCCTGCATGGCTATATCAAGCTCGTTTAACTCTTCAAGCTCGACGTTTAGCAGTTCGGCGTTCCATGTGGCAAGCTCCGCTACCTTGTTATCCGCAAGGCGGTACGCCTTCGCCTGCGCCTCTGTTAATTGCTCGGCGATTATGCAGGGTACACGCTTAAGCCCCAGTTTTTTGGCGGCTAGAAGGCGGGTGTGCCCCGTTACTATAATCTTATCCCGATCCAGAACTAAAGGCACGTTAAAGCCAAACTCCTTGATGCTGGAGGCCACGGCATCAATGGCGCCCGAATTATCACGCGGGTTATTCACATATGGAATTATCTCGTTTATATCTAGCTCTGTAATTTGCATTTTTAAAATCCTTTGTCGAATAACTCTTGCTCGTCTTTGCGTCTAGCTTCTAAGCCTTTAAGCACCTTGCCATTAGCCTTACGCCACTTCAAAAACTCCGCTGATGCTTTATCGTATTGTTTAGCCTGCAAGCACTTAAGCAGCGTACTGCGCAAGAAGTTACCCGTACCGATATTGAAGATTAAACTGCATAGCGCATCGTATTGGTTTTGGTTTAGTTTGATAGCCAAAGAGTTTAAACACCGCTCAACTATCTCTAAGTCCTTACGCAGATAAGCTTCACCTTGAGCTAGGTCTATCTTATCCGTTGGTTTAACTCTGTCAGTATGACCGTAGCCGATTGTCCATAGTCCTGCTGGGCATACATACGCATAGGCTCTGAACTCTTCCCACTTGCAAATAAGCTTGATGCCTACTTCACTTATTTTCATCACCATAGTTAATAACCCTCTTTAAGATTAAAAAGATTATACGCTTAACTTCTTCAGTTCCCAAGTAGCCTACGAAGCTACCAATAGCAATGCTAGCAGACTCGGGAATACTGTATACGCTCGATATACCGTAGAAGATACCAACGGTTAAACTTGAGCAAAGCAAGCTATCCATAATCTTACCTATACAACTTTTAGGTTGGTTCCATAAATGAATCATCGATGTTATAAATGCCATAGCTACTCCCCCTATCAAGATTATATGTTGGTTGAGATAGTGATCTAAGTTATTCCACCACATTTTTACTCCGATGTCTGCTAACTCTATGTTAATTATACCCCAAAAGCTCGCATTATTAACAATCTTGAACCTTGGTTAGTTTCAGCTTGTTTTCTTTCTCACGGTTTTAAGAATTATAAAATTTTTAGCACTGCTCCACATATAATATTATTAACGTTAAGTTGTTCCTTGGCGCGCGTGCGCGGAAGAGCGCGTTTCTTCTCTTTCTCTATTCTTTTTTTTCTTCTTTCTTCTTTATTCTTTTTTTTCTTTCTCTTTCTCTTCTTTTTTTTGCACACCCTGTACCATTCTGTTAGAATTGCTCAAAGGCCTATTTTGGCCATACTTGGAATTATATAACCTTTATAATGATTATATAATTCTTATAATTGGCTATTTTGGGGCGTTTTGAACACATGAGTGAGGCTAAAACATGAAAGCAGCATTAGAATCAGCAGAGCAGATAAAGGTCATTAAGTACTGCGATTTCAAAGGGTTCCCATATGACCTAATCTTCCACATACCTAATGGTGGAAGTCGTAACGTGATTGAGGCTAGCAATTTGAAAAAGCAAGGGGTTAAAGCTGGAGTGCCCGATCTCTTTTTGCCAGTGCCAAATGGAGGTTTTTTCGGGCTCTTTATCGAAATGAAGTCTACACGCAAAAGCGCAAAGGCATCAGCAGCGCAAAACAAGTGGATCAAAAAGCTCACAGAACAAGGGTACAAGTGCGCAATCTGCCACGGTGTTGATGAAGCTAGAGCATGCCTTGACAACTACATACATAACTAGATTACTTTTCTCCGCCCCTAAAAAAAATATCAAAAGTCTGTCCAGGCGTTAAACTGTAGCGTTCTGCCACCTTCTTGATCTCTGTCTGCGTGAACTGACTACGAACCCCCGCTATTTTCACATACAGTGTATTAGCATTAATCCCTAGCACCTCGGCTAAATCGTCCATCGTGTCGTGGTTATCAATCATTACTTGCTTTAATAAGTGTCGCTTCATTCTCATATCCCCAAAATTAAAAACTCGCCCCAATATTCACCCTCGAGCCATACTTTATAACTCCCCGGAACGTTACTTGCTACAACATGGCCAATTGCCTCGTCAATGTCGCAATAGCAAACTACTTCAGAAGGCTTTTCGGCATCAGGCGGTGTTTTTCTAACTACCCCAACCTCAAATCTATGTATCACCTCGTTTTTTTTCGTTAGTGATAACACCGTCATACTCAATGTACTCTCTCATTATTTCCCCTTCTCCTTACTTCAATGCCCCAGCAGCTGCCGGGGCTTTCATTCAATCCTTAAACAATTCCTTATTCTCCTTGCTGATAAAATCAATCAGTTCAAACCCCTTGTTAGCTTCATCTCTGCGCAATCTTTCTAAGAGTTGTGCTTCCAGTTCTTCCACCCTAGCGTTAGCTTCTTCAAGTCTTTCATCGTAGCCACAGACTTGGTCAACCAAGACACGATAGTGCTCCTGCCTCAAAATCCAAAGGCGGTATAAAGCTAGCAAGTTCATCAATTCTAAAGTAGTCATTCTATGCCCCCTTAACGAAAACTACATAACCATCACGAGCGTAACAGTCATACCAAGTGTTTGGCTCAATCTCAAAGTCAGTAATTACATTTATCTTCTTATCTGAGTAAGAAATTTTGAAGTCACACCATGGACCCATGTACACCATCTGAACCTTAACTTCAGTTGGCAAGCTGTTAACAACTGCCACCTTACTTACTTCTAACCCTGCCCCCTTGTGAGCCTTAAGGTTATCTATAAGATAGAAGTTACCGTAAGTAATAACCCCAACTGAACGGTTGTATGATTTAGTTGTAACGCTCATTTCTGTCTCATTAACAGCTTCCCAAATTGCGTCCTTGACTAAGAACTCAGTATCTTTCGCTAGCTGGCTCTTTCTCCAACCCTTAACCTTAAAAGTTGGTAAACCATTAGTGCTGCGCTTGGCTGATTCAATACGCATATGATGTATAGTCATTCTTTTTCCCCCTCTTAGCATTCAACACAAGACTTTGGAACCCACACAAGCTTGGTAACAGTAACGTTAGTTAAAGCTTGGAGTCTAATCTGATAAGCCTTGGCAGTTTCTTTAATGATGTCTCTCTTGGCAAAGTTTGGGTCAAGGTTAAGATCGCCAAACTTGTCTTCATTCTTAGCCATGAACCAGCTTTTGATTCTAAAGCATTCAACTTCAGTAGCCTTTTTATATACTTCCTTAAGCGCTTGAGCAAAAGTTACCAAGTAGTTACCACCAAACTTAGCAATCGCTGCCTTAGTCATCTTGTGAGCTCTTCTAAATAATTCTGACTTATCCATTTTTTAATTCCTTCTTCTTTGGGGTTATCCCCTTGTTTTCATGAGTACATTATACATCGTTTTCTCGATTAATCCAAACTTTTTTTACCTCATGTCAAAATAATTTGATATTTGTCACAACTTGCCCGTCTCAATCCGGCGCAATAACACCGCTAGTCTGTTCTCGTTTAATTCCGTGCCTACAAATTGTCGGCCTACTTTGTTTGCATAAAAGCCTACAAGGCCACGGCCCATGCACAAGTCGCCAATACACTCTGTACCATTGGCGCAAATCTTCTCTATTGCGTCCTGTTCGTCCAATCCATGGAGGTCTAGTGCTCTGTTAGGCTCATTGTAGCCATGAGCTATCCAACACACATTAGACGCCTTGTGATAGTAAGTGCTTGCGCTGATATCTACATTCTTAAAGCGTTTAAGCAACTCAACCATGAAAGCGTCACGGTTACTCTTAAACAACTCAATAAACACCTCCTTGGGCTTTATCTCGTCTATGCACTCAAACAGTCTTTTTTGAAAGCCCTTGAAGAAGTTTAGTAACTCCTTGTCCGCTTTAGTATAGAAGCTCTGCAAGTTGCCTTGACTGCATGGAGGATCGCAGAAAATAACCTCCGCCTTGCGCATAAACTCAGGCAGCGGTCCGAAGATGTCATGCACCATAACTTCCCCGGTGCCCACCTTAATCAATCCGCGCATATCGTACTGCTCGGCATAACCACCGTAACCCCACTTATTCATCGTCCTTAACCTCCCACGCTGGTGAATAGCTAGTATTTTTGAAGAGGTCAAGAATACCCGTTAATTGCTTGTATCTGAGTACCGTTTCAGCGTCTAGCCCCAGGTGCTTACAAATATCCGCATCGCTTAGCCCCTGTTGGCTTAAACTCTTAACAATATCCGCATCACCATCAATCTCGTGCACGCCTCTTGCCTTGTTGAATTGAACAGTAGCCGCCATGCGCTGACTGATATCATGGTCAAGTACCACGATCGGCACTTGCTCAATATCAAGCCATTCAGGCTGACACATGGTGAAGCGGTGAAAGCCGTCAATGATTACATACTTCTGATCTTCTTTACTCCAAATAGTTACAATTGGAAAGCAAAAGCCATTATCAATAATTGACTGCTTCAGAAGCTCCATCTTGTCACTTGGTACGCTATTGGGGTTGTAGTTATTAGCCATGATGTCGTCACGACTCACCAACTTAATCGCCAAACATGGCATCTTAATTTCTTGTTTCATTTATAACACCTCTAACCAATATTTAATCTTTTCAATCTTCGGATCTTCCCGGTTATCCACGGGCAAGTTATTTTCATAATCATTCAAAACCAACTGTCTGCACTGCTGCCGGGCTACATAGTCATTATTCAAGTGGTGCGCAAACCGCCGTTTAAATATGTCTATCTTGTCCTTATCGGGGTAAGTCTCTAACAAGAAGTCGCGGTACTCCACCCACGATTTATAAGCTTTGGGCAACTTCTGCACCTTGAACATTTTTTTGTTTTTGGCCGTCTCTTGCGCAAAGCTCACTCCCTTAATGCGCTTCAGAAGCTTATCATAGGTATCGGGCTCAAATTCGGGCAAGTCCGCAATGCTCTTAAAGCTCTTTTCATGTGTGAGCGAACTAACACGCATTAAATGAGGGTGCACGCCCTTTAAGAAGCAGAAGTCATAATACTTGTGGTATCTGATGCCCGTCTCGCCGATATATTTCCAAATATCCATATAGTTCCAATCGTAAAGAGGGTAAAAACTCACGCTATTGTTTTTGCGCTTAGTGCTCCACAGAATATCTTTATAGCCGGGATGTTTAATCATGGCTCGGTATCTGTTGGGGGACTCCACTGCTCTAAGCCCAACAAGATGCGCAGTGCCGGGCATGCTCATTTCAAAGTTTTCGAACACATCATAAAAGCCAAACCCCTTATTTTTATCTCTAATCACAGTCTCATGGGACCACGGTTGAGTGAGTATGTTTTTAGAGCTCCGCTTGTGCATCCACAGTGGCTTTTTGGATCTATCCCAACAATCTACTTGCCCCTCGTCAAGTGAGGTGCTATTAGTGAGGTTAAACGGTATTTGTAGCCAATACCTGATGGTGTTTTCGGGATAAAGGCTCATGAGGTACTCCACTTGCTCAATAGTAGCTTTATACATCACTTCCTCGTCCAAAAAGAATAAGCCTATCTTGCGATTTCTTGCATGAGCCTCAACTAAAGCCAAATGCGCAAGTACAGTGCTATCCTTTCCGCCTGAAATGCTAACGATAATGCGTTCGAAATGGTCGAAAATGTAACTGATGCGCTTACGTGTTTCTTCCAACACGTTAGTATCTTTATAAACAATCATATAGTTCCTTCGCCTCTCTCATCTTTCTTAGTAGCTCTCTGTAGAAGTATTGGTCAACCTTTAAATCTGATACACATATCCGCATGCGCGGTTTAAAATCTGTCAGCTTGTCATACCCTTTGCTCTTTAGTTCCTCTGCAAAATTGAGTAACCGCCTTGGTATTATGTTGGGGTCTTTCTTTACTTCCGCTGCTGCTTTAGTTTTGATGGCCTCATATGTGGCTTTGTCTGCATCTGTGGTTTTTATGTCGTCAACTGACAACTCAAAACAAAAATTCATGTCCACGTCATGAAGCTTGCCTATCGTGTCTTCTTTCCAAAATGGATCGGGTTGTATGAAGTCATACAAAATCAAGAAGTCCTGCTTGCTGTTTAGTATTGGAAGTTCATTAAACACCAACACATTGCCAGCTTGTGCACAGTAGTGGCGGATGCAGTTATATTCTAGGCACGTTCTAACAGTGCTCTTAAGCACATTGTTTAGTATGAGCAAGCTATCTTCATGAATTTCGGCTAACCACTTGAAATAATGCTTGTACATAATGCTCTCTTTGTAGCTTATACACTCACCATCTACACCATCTATGGAGTCACCCACGATAAAGGTGTTACGGTGGGGGATATCTGCTATAAGCTGCTGCTTATCGTAAGAGCCTACAAATACTTTTTTAACCATCTCTTCTGCTCCTCCTGATTCAGCACCGATATCTCTTCTTTAACTTCCTTGAGCATATCGGTCTTGCGAGTTAAGTTCTTAGTCAATATCTTTTCAAGTCCGATGTTTTCGGCTATCAGTGTTATGTAAGATACGTCCTCATTTTGGCCTAGGCGGTACACTCTAGCTTCTGCTTGCGTCATCATGGCATAGTCCCACGTGCGGTCCGCAAAAACTATCGTATGGCAAAACTGCAAGTTAAGCCCAAAGGCTCCGCAGCCATAAGTTATATAGAGTACCTGGTCACCATGGGACTGTTTGAACTCTTCAATAACTTGTGCACGCTCCTCTTGCGTCATGTCGCCAGTTATGTGTCTAGCTCCCTCCGGTATGCTGCGGAGGAACTTAACAAAACAAATAGCCTTACCTAAGCCCTTTACTGCTTCTTCTAACGCTCTACGCTTACTCTCGCACCCGGCTACAAACTCATGAAGCTTAGTTACCAAAACATAGAAGCTAATCTCCGCGCTATCGCTAACCGTCCTGATGAACTCGTCCTTGATTTCCTCATACTGCGCCAACTCTCTAACGCCCAGCTCGTAAGGCTTATCAGAGTACTTTTTATCTGCTTTAAGGTCTAACTTAGCGTCAAAAATATACGGCTTAACACGGCTTATAAGGTTCTCCATGTTGCATTGCTTTCTAACCATGCCCTTGCGCTCGCCCCTTGTGTAGTACTCGCAGTATTTGTTTTTGAATACTAGCAGCGATTCACTCAATATGAGCGGGCTTAAAAATTGGAACTGTGTATAAATGTCTAGCACATTGTTAGTAAGCGGAGTGCCGTTAAGTATGAGCTTATACTCGCAGAGCTTCGAGATTGTAAGCAAGCGCTGCGTTCTTTTTGCTCCGCCGTTTTTGATTTTTAAGCTTTCGTCAACCACGGCAAAAATGCAATTTTGGTGGCTTAGCTCCTCTAGCAGTTCGGCATAGATACGGTTAGAGCTTCCGATACTCTCAACGCCGACTACATGGAGCTTAAGTTCTGGGTGCCATTTTTGGCGTTCTTCTTCAATCGTGCCCTTGAGTGAGCACGGGCAGATCCAAAGCAAGTAGTCAGCTTTCTTTTTGTAAGCCATTAAGTCAAGCGCCACCTTAGTCTTCCCAGTTCCCATTTCCATAAACAGTGCGCCAACCTTAAGGCGGTTAAGCTTGTTTATAGCTCTCTGCTGAACGTTACTGTTATTCATCTATCAGCTCCTTGGGCACTTCCACATTTGCAAGCGGAGGAAGGTATTCCGGCTTATGCACTAACGGCCGTGCCCATAACTGCTCCGTTAATTCTTCGGGAGTAAGCGTACACTCTCCAACATTCACCCACTCGCCTTGCTCGTTCTTGCCTCGCTTAGTTAGCTTAAACTCCCACCCGTCCTGATAGCTGATAGACCATGTACCCTTTCCAGCTGGAATGAACTTGCACAATGTGCGCGGATGGAAGAAGCCCCACCCGTCAAAGTCTCCGCCCGTGCCTATAATGCGGAATAAAATAGAGTTAGCGCACGTTCTAGTATCAATAAAGCGCCGTGCTAGCTCCACTTCGTACCATTCTGTGGTATCATCTGTTTTTGAAGTCATGTGTTTTTTCCTTCTTGTATAAGCCGGCACCTGTTCGCCGGGTTTATTTTTTCTACCTTTTAATAATCAACTTTCATAGGCTTTACGCTGTCGTACTTCTGATCCACCTTTTGTGCGCCCGTCGTCGATAACGTAAGCGTAGATATGACGCAAAGAAGCATTCTCACCTATTGCTCCGCTTGCTTCTTCTTGACAGCCTCAAGCTCACCTTCTGCTTTCTTCTGCTCTTTCTTAGCGTTATTGTTTTCCCCCGTTAGTTCTTCGACCTTGGCCTTTAAATCCTTGTTTTGAGCTTCAAGAAGCTCAAACTGTCCAAGCTTAACACGCTGTTTTTCCTTTTGTTGTTTTAGTAAATTAGTTTTGAGTAAGGCGGGAGGGTGTGTAAGGTCGGCAGCCCTGAAATGATTAACGTAAACCTCAGATCCAAGCTCAAAAGCGTAGCAGAATTCAGAAAAAGCATACCTATTAGCTATGTTTTCCGCGATTAAATAGCCAGAGGTGTGATATACAGCTTTTAATCGTGGAAAGTAAAAAAGGGATCCGGAGGCAGAACCGCATATATGCTCACAATACGTATGCGTATTGGCATACTTTTTGACATCGATTTTAAGGGCATTCATAACTTAATCCTTCTTATAACAAGATAAGACTCAAATTTTTCAGGTTCGATTTCTTCCCCATCTTCCCATTCCATGTATGCTAGCTTGGTGCCAAAGTCCTCAAGGTCAAAAACATGGTCTTCCATTATTTCCTGATCTATAAATTCTCTTAACGTCATTTTTAGTTATCCCCTTTAGCTGGTTGCCCCGGTTCATTTTCCTCGGTAAGCTCCTTAAGCCTAAGGCTAAGCAAGCGGATAAGCAGTTCATGATGTTCGATCTCCTCCTGCTGCTTCGAGACCGGCAGTTGCCACAGTAGCTGTGTAGTGACATCTTTACCAGCGAGCTCCGCGCGGTGGTGCTCAATCTTCTTTCGTTCATTCATGGTTGTTATAGTCCTTTAGTTTTGAGTAAGGCGGGGCGGTAAAAGCCAACTCTTCAGGCCACCCCTTTCCAAGTCTGTGCCATATCGTGGCCATGCTTAGCTCGTATGGTATACGTGCCTTGTACTTATGCCATAACTCTTCTCGCTTAGGGTCGCATCCTTGTGTAGTTAGCGCCTTTTGTCTGGGCCAGCCACGGGTTTCACGATCCCACACTGTTTGCGGAATACGCCCCCAATACTCACACATATCTTTAAAGCAATCGAACACTTTGCCATGATGGTCAGCACAAGGCGTGCATAGTTTACATTTCATCTTATTCCACCCACACGTGTTCCCAAGTTTCAACCGCTGGCAGCTCATCGCATGACTTCTTGACACCATTGACTTCAATGAACACACATTCACGGCGTGACCAACTTTCGTACTCTACTACATCATCACCAGCTAGCTTACTAACCATACAAAAAATAGCAGTACAAACAAGTGCGCATAGAATCATGAAAAACACGAAATCACAAACTTTACTAATCATATTTCCTTCCTTATTTAACTTTAGTAAATACAACAATACCATCACGGCTATAACATTCGTACCAAGCTTTCCGATCAATTTCTAAATCGGTACGAGGTACGACTAGATAATCACAATTAGAAATCATCAAGTGCTTACCATGGAAATAACCCATAAAGTACATCTGTGCTTTAAGAGACTCAGGGAATAAATCAACTACTCCAACACGAGATGAGCTGTCTTCATGAAAGGTTGGCACAAGGAAAAACTCCCACTTATATATTACACCTACCGAGCCGAATAAGCCTTCAGTCTCGATGAAGTTATCAGCGATTGCTTCATGTACCGCATCCCGTTCAAAATTCTTAGTCACAATTTTGATGCGGTCTGGTTCAACCAAAAAAGCATGTAGACAGCCGATCTTATGAGTAAGTGGTATTATTTGAATAGCCACAATTAGCACCCTTTAACGAAAATCACGAGATAGTTACCGCCAAACTTAGCAATCGCAGTCTTAGCCATCTCATGAGCTCTTCTAAATAATCTTACCTTATCCATCTTATTTTCCTTCTTCCTGTTTTCGGGGCTTTCCCCCCTTGCTTGTTGAATACAGTGTACTACTTTTTGCAACTTTGTGCAACTTTTTTTTACTTACTATCAAATTTTTTGATGTAGGTAGCAAAAAGCCCTCGTTTTTTTTTGAGAGCTTGGTCTTTAGTTTATCTTTATTGCTTTCTCACCGGTCAGTTGCTCATATCTAGCAATTATTACCGAGCAGTATCGCGGATCTAGCTCCATCATGTTGCATCGCCGACCCAATTGCTCACACGCAATAAGGGATGTGCCACTACCGCCAAAACTGTCAAGGACAACATCCCCAGGTTGGGAGCTGTTTTCTATGAGATAGGCAAATAACGCCACCGGCTTCATCGTTGTCCGAACTAAAGCCTATTACATCAATGTTAAAATCCTCAAACTTGAGCGCTTCAAGCTCTTCGGAGAGCAAGTCGTTATCCCAACCGGAATTAAGAGCCAGTTTATTGTCGGCAATACGTAAAGCTCTTTTTTGAGCGTCTGTCAGACCTTCCAGGCGGATCGCTGGGACTTCGGTCATACCGATAGATCGAGCTGATGCGGTTCTCCCATGGCCCGCAATGATTTCATTGTTTTCATCGATCAGTACAGGGTTAGTAAATCCGAACTCTTTAATACTTGCAGCAACTTGCGCTACTTGCTCCGCTGTATGAGTACGGGCATTTTTGCCATACTCCTTTAGTTCGTCAATTTTAATTAAAATTATTTCTTTTGGAATCTTTACCATTTATATCACTCCCACTTTCGTTTCTGTTTTCTTAGCGGTTTAGTCAAAGCTTCTTCTAAGCTCACCCCTCGAGCCAATCTAGCCCTAATTGTAGTATCAGGAAGGTTCCAATATTCCGCCATGGCTGTGATGCTCTCGTACTCATTCCCCAAGTGGTCTTTGCACTTGATTTTCCATCCTTGTGATGGAGTAGTAAGTATCTGTTCAACGCTCCACCCGTAATGCTTTCTTTCGTAATAGATAGCGGAAGGAATACCCCATGCTTTAGCCATTTCTCTAGCGTTACTGAACTCCTTCCCCGTGTGATCTTTGCAACATGCTCTATAACCTACTGGCCTTGTTAACGCATTTTCCACCGTCCACCCCAAATCTAGCCGTGAAATTAGCGTAGAGTATGAGATCCCCCATGCTCTAGCCATCGCTGCAAGGCTTTTGTATGTTTTACCTAGATGGTCCTTAGCTATCATTATTCCTCCTTCTCGCTATACTTTACGAACACCACTAAGCCGTCCTTGGCGTAACGCTCATACCAGGAATAAGGGTCAAACTTTAAATCTGTACGTGGAATGACGTCTACATCGCTATCCGACACCTGAAAGCCCTCTGAACCGTAATATAAGCCCATGTAATGCATTTGCATCTTGAGCTCCTCGGACAATTCATCAGCGATACCCACAAAAGGAACCTCACCAGCACCGAGGAAGCTGCGGATTAGTAAAAACTTATCCGGGAAAATCAAACCTACATACCCCTTTTTCGACTTAGTCTTAATGTAGTTAAAGTCCATTGCAGACCATACACCAAACCAATCGAATGGTTCCGGAACTTCAACAACCCGGGCCACGGGTAAGTCCTTAATTTTGTAATTGAGATATTTAATATCAATACTCATGCTATTTTCTCCTTCTTGATTTAGCAATGCCCTTTTTCAAGTTCTAAAAACCTAGCAACTTTGCAAAGTTATTATTCGTTTTATTATTGCGCGGCTCAACCATTAATGCGCTGGCTCGTTTTGGGTCAGCGATAAGTTTTGGAAGTTCTTCCGTGTCGGTAAGCTCATAGGCTCCATTATTGCGCACAAGGTACAAAGGTTCATGCTGGAGCTTGTCTACATTGTGATTATGGCAGATACCGTAGTTAATGCCAGCTTCATACTGAGGCGCATAATTGCTGTAACTCTCATACGCCTGAAGGAAGCGCTTCCGCTCGAACGGTTCCGATGTATCCGTTATGTTGCAGATGTTACCCCAGTTCATCTCATGAATTATAGTGTTAGTTATCACATCTTCAAAATAAACATTGCTATACCTTCCGCCACAACTAGAGATGGCTTGTATTACGATAGACCATTGCCTTTCTGCATCATTACCTGTTGCCGGCTTTAGATACTTCATTAAGTCGGCAGGCTTGGGAATGTACATGCCTGTAACGGGATTCTGAATGTGCTTTGTGAGCGCACGCCTAATTTCCCCAATGTCAAAATCCTTAAGGGTTAAAAAGTAAAAGTCCATGTACTGCTTTGTCGGTACAAATTCGGGTTTAATCAGCATGATAGTTGCTGATAGAACCGTGCAGAACTCTTGAAAGTCATTATTAGTCATGGTTTATCTTCCTCCAAAAATATCATTATTCAAATCATCAGTCATGTACATCTGTACTCGCTCCTGCAAGCTCAAACTTGAAGCTGGCCTAAACTGTGGTTGTTGGAATTGCTGATTAGCTTGCTTCTCTTTGTCTTTCCTTGCCCAAACTCTAATGGTCGCCAAATAGTTTTTATAACTCTTGCCATGGCTAGCACAATATTCGCTTACTGCTTCTATCCGCTGTTGGTAGTCGGCAGGGTATTCATTTTTTAGCGTTTCAAGCTCGTGGTCTGAAAGCATCACATTTTTGTATTGGCCGTAAGCATGTTTTTGCGTTTTTGGAGTTTGTGGTTCTTTGGTAGGAGCTTCAACTACTGCTGGAGCGTTGAATGCTGCCGGAGCTTTTTCGCGCGCGGGCGTGCTATTCTTATCTATATCCTTACCCATATTCTTATCTATATTCTTATTAATATATATATTGTGTGCCGTTTCGGCACAACCCCCTGTGCCGTTTCGGCACAACCCCTGTGCCGTTTCGGCACAACCCCCTGTGCCGTTTCGGCACAACCCCTGTGCTGTTTCGGCACAACCCCCTGTGCCGAAACGGCACAACCCGTTAAAATCCGGAACAATGGCCACGTATTTGTTTATGATTACGCCATTAAAAACTGCCTGTCTTTTTTCAATTAACCCTTTTTCGATTAGGTCATCGATAGCACGCAAAACTGTGTGCCGACTGCTTGTACCAAGCCAACCAGCGATATAGTTTAAACTGCCGTTAAATTCAGTTTCTTGGTCTTGGGTAAAGCCGTAAATGATTGCATAAACTTGCAAAGCTCGCCCACTTAGCTTCAGCTTAGTTATCATCCAACCGTGAGTTACATAAAAATTTGCATCTTGTATTTTTGCCATGTTAAAATACTCCCGTTTCTAGGTTTTTATGACATTAGCCCGTTTCGATACGGGCTTTCTTTTTTACCATTGCACAAACAAAACTTGCTACACGCTTTATTTTTTGTGCTATAATTCTTAATTGTAGTGTTACCCAAGCGTAGCTTTACAATCTTGTTTATTATAAATTCCTTCTTGGCCCGTGCTTCCCCAGTGTGGGCTTTCTTTTTAGTTAAACTTGCCTTGAAGGATATCCTCGATATGCTTACGGCTCACATAGTAATGCCCGTTAATTGGGCTCTTGAAGCCCTTAATTGCGCCTCGCTCAATATGCTTGCGAATTGTTGCATAGCTCTTATACCCTAAGAGTTTACAAGCCTCTTTAGCTCCGATAAACTCTCTTTCTTGCTTTTGATTATCCATATTTACTCCTATTGGTTGGATTTGAAAGTTAAAGTTATTATAACTTATTTTTCAAAATTTAGTTTACTTTTTTGAAGATAGTATAATATAATGTGAGCAGTTGCAAGCGGTTTGCAACTTTGTATTTTGATTTATAGAGGTAATTGTGATTAACAAGATAGTTTTAAACGACGCTGAAAAAGCGTCCTACGATGCTTTTTGCAAGGATAAGCAAGCGCTTATCAAGGAAGCTGAAGCAAGCGGCGATAAAGAAGCCATGTGGCACGCTCGCAGAATGTTAGGCTTAGGCGGTTCCGAAATTGGCTCAATCATGGGTATTAATGAATACGCAACTCCTTATTCTTTTTGGGAAGTTAAAACGGGGCGTAAACCAGCATTCCAAGGGAATAACGCTACTTACTGGGGCTCTGTTTTAGAACAAGTGGTTGCTGATGAATACTGCAAGCGCACCGGCAACAAGGTACGCAAGGAAAGCAAGCACTATAACGCTTCTAAGTTTGGCGCTCCATTTTTGGTTGGGAACATTGACCGCTTAATTTTAGCCAACGATAAAACCGACACTAAAATTCTTGAATGTAAGACCGCCCGTGATGATTCAGGCAAGGACGCAGAAGGCAACTACATATGGGGTCAGGGTAACCGATACGGCGCAGACGGTTCTATCATTGCGCTTGATGATACCGTGCCTGGCTCTTATTATCTGCAAGTGCAACACTACATGCTTTTGCTCGATAAGACCGAAGCGGACCTTGCGGTATTTTTCTTGAACTCTCGCACCTTCTCAATCTTTACCATCAAGCGTGATGATGATATCTGTAATGCAATCTTGCAAGCCGGCAAGGACTTCATGTTTAATAATATCATTGGTGACCAAGCGCCTGAAATGACTGCTGCCGATTATGATAATCTAGGCTTGGCGGTATCAGGTGAAGCAATAACCGCTACTAATGATATTTTGACCAAGGTTAAGGACCTTAGAGAGCTCAAAGCAGAAATAAAGGCTTTAGAAGCTAAGAGAAAGCTCTAGAAGATGAGCTCAAAGAGTTTACCGGCGAGCATTCTCAATTGGCCGATATAAACGGCAAGCTTATCGCAACATATAAAGCAATAACTCGCACCACTCTAAACACCAAAGCCCTGAAAGAGCAAGAGCCTGATGTGTACGCATTTTACGCGGAACCGAAGGTGTGCGCTAGAATTTTTACGCTTAAAAAGTAATTAAGGAGATTTTTTATGAGTAACGAAATCACTAAGCCAGTGAATGGCTTTTTAATCGAACCGGCAAGCATGGAAGAAGCATGGCAGTATGCCCAGCGTCTTTCTAACTCTCAATTTGTACCAGCTCAATTCCAAAGCAATCAGAAGAACGGCGATCAAACCGCTAACGTATTTTTTGCGTGCCAGTATGGCGCTCGTCTAGGCTTTGACCCACTTCTGGCAGTGCAGAATATTGCCGTTGTCAATGGCAAGCCAAGCGTTTACGGTGATATGATGCTCGCAATCTGTCAGGCTTCTCCGCAGTTTGAATACTGCACTGAATCCTACGATGAAAAGACTATGACCTGGACTTGCAAGTGTAAGCGCAAGAGTTCACCATATGCGACCGTGCGCACCTTCGGCATTAATGACGCTATTCAGGCGCATTATGTTGTCATGGGCGCAAATGGTGAAATCAAAAAGCAGAAATGGCAAAACGGCCAATGGGTCGATGATAAGTTTAGTCCATGGGTAACCAATCCTAAGCGTATGCTTCAGATGCGTGCACGCTCATTCGCTTTGCGTGATACTTTTGCATCAGAGCTCAAGGGTATGTCTTGCCGTGAAGAAGTAATCGACATCGTGCCAGAGGTTGAGCTGTCTGGCGCTCCAGCTGTGCAAGCTGTCCAGATAGAAGCCCAACAAGCTAAGCCAACCAAGCGCGCCGAACAAATCAAGCAGAAAGTAAATCGCACCGTCAAGCCGGTTGATGTTCAAGAACCAGCACCAGCAGCGCAAGAGGTAGAAGCACAAGAGATGCCAAATAATGAACCGCCGATGCTTACAGACTCACAAATGGCCGATGTTATCGCTTCAATGCAAGGTGCAAGCGATATGCGACAGCTGAACGAAAGCGCAAGCCTTTTGAATGGGGTTAAGCTCACACAAGAACAAGATGCGCACCTACGTCATATTTACAATGACCTAGCCAAAAAAATAAAAGCGCTTGGTATGTAAATTGATTTAAAATAGCATCAAGCCCTCGGCAATGAGGGCTTTTTTGTATTTAAATTTGAGGGGTGGCTTATGAGCACTTTTGAACGTGTTATTTGGATAGCGGTATTTTTGTATTTACTGCTTTTGTTTTGCCTAATGTTGGCGAGCAAGTGACATGGATATTTTCACAAAATGCGCTCTAGGTCTTAGCGCCGTGTTGATGTGTGCCTTATTCGTGCTTTATTTCTATGTGTCTGACTTGAAAGCGCAAAATGAGCAACTACAAGCAAGCAATAGCACGCTACAAGCTACACTAGAGGCAAAGCAGCAGGAAGCGCAAAAGCAACAAGAGCAACTATTAGAGCTGAACGCCAAATTGAACTCACTACGAGCCCAGGCGCGGAAGGGGGAGGATAAACTTAATGAAGCACTCAACAAGAGTAATGACAAATGCGCTAATGTTAAGCTTAGCGACAGTATCCTTAATCAGTTGCGCTAATGCTCCTCAATTCGTGTATGTTAAACAAAACATACCGCAGGAACTCCTACAGTGCGATAGGATACCATTGGAGGGTGATACCTATGCCGATGTTGTCCGATTGGCATACAGACAGAAGATAGCGCTGCTAGAGTGCTCTGAACGTATGCAAGCAATTAAAGCGATAACCAGTGAAAAAAAATAGACCTCGTTATGAGGTCTTTTTACATTTTTAAGAAAGCATGATACTTAAGCCTATAGCGCCTATATCAATCACATCTTGCTTGCTAAGTTTGCCATTCAACAACTTCTTACCTCTCTTAATCCCAGCAGTCACAAGTGTGGGCTTACTGTACTTCCTGTCCATAAGGTCTAAAGTGTTGGCTCTAATTTGATTTAGCATTTGGTCTAGTTGCTGTTCCTGTTCTGTTGTTGCCATTGTCCTTTGCTCCTCTACCAATTAAACTCAAGCTTATATCCTTGTCCTGTGCGCTCTGTTGAATTTAATCAGTTTAATCACATGCCTTTATGAGTTTATGCACCTGTTGCTGCGGTAGTAGGCTTAAGCTGGCTAATCAAGTAAGCTGTCTGCGCTTGCTGACTTAAACTAAACGCCTGTTGAGCTTCCAAAGATGCGATTTTAGCTTTGGCGTCGCATAATTGAGATGCTACGTTTTCGGCTTGGATCTGTCTCTGAAGCTGTCTATTTTGGCACCCTTGTTCTTCAACTGCACGGGTGATCTGACAACAACACTGCGCCATCTGATTGGCTAGTGCGTTAGTTGCTTCACGGCTTTCGTAGCCTTGAGTAGTGACTGCGGTATTCACACCAGAAAAGCCTTGACATAATGCACTCTGTAAGCCCGCAGCAGCTTGCATATTAGAGATGTTGTTAGCATTCATGTTCGCAGTAAGACCTGTGTAAGCTGAGGTTACGGCATTAACGATGTTCGAATTATGCGAACATGCTTGCTGTGAACTCTGCATTGCAAGGTTTGACACGTTGTTGTTTACCTGATTAATAGCGTCAGTAATTGCGCTAGTATCAATAGCACTAACTGCACCGTTCGCACCGTTACGGTAACCACAACCACCGAAGCCACCGTTCCACAAAGACCCCAAAACAAGCCCACCAACAAAGCCTGCACCACCGGCAAGCATTGATGCTCCACCGAAGCTGTCTCCGCCCTCGATGATAGTTCTATCTAGTCCTTCCATAAAAAGGACCTCCTTCTATCAAAAAAGAACAAAGGGCATTTCTTCAATACCCTTTTCATATTATACACGATTATTTTATATAGAGTTGATCTAATTTTTAAAAGTGTTACCTAGGTGTCATTTTTGGTCAGACCAATTTATAGATTTGATATCTTCGTCACATTTTGCTTTGCTCAATTTGTCTTTGAGTGCCCAATATTCAGCGTACAAATCGTTTACTGCTTTAACCATAAGCGAAGATAATTCATGCAATTGTTCTTTGTTAAAAACATGTGTTGTTTCGTTAGAGCTTCTAATGCTAACTATTGCATCTGCTTTTGATGTTTCCGTAAACAGAATTAAGCTGTTAATGTTATTCTGCGCATTAGTGTTGCAGTCAAAATCATCGCCGTCGTAGTGACAAGTTAGCGCATCACGCTTTGCCACCATTTGCGCCTTAAGCTCGGAATGCTTAGCGGTTTTGAGAGCCTCAATATCGACCACATAAGGCTTAACATCAACGCCCTTTAAAGCTTCTAAAAGCTTCTCATTCTGTTCGGTCTTTGGGTCAAAAATGTATTGACAAAACTCATCGCCATAAAGGCCTTTGACTTCAACAGACAAAAAGCCGTCCTTGATTTCTTGAGCGTTCCGAACCTCGATTTTAGTTTCCTCGATTTTAGTTTCTTGAAAATCTTGAATTTCTTCTTTCATGTTACCCTACCTTTACAAACATTCCGCTTTCTTCTGCCAAAAGGCTACAATTGTTAGCATTCTTCCATTTGCCTGTTGGTTTATTGTTAGCCAAAGTCCATGCTACTGCGGTATTCATAAACCACCCAACTAACACGCCGTTCCCTGTGCCACAGTCTATCACTGCACCGGAGGTAATTTTGGCACCCGTAAGGTTCTTAAGTATCATGATTTGATTTGCATCGGTGAGTACGTTATTTGTGCCCCACATAAGAATACCATTGGATTGACCGGCGAGGGCTTTAACATAAGTATCGGTTTTATCTTTTGCAATAAGTCTAAACCCACCTTCTAACTCGTCGCTGAGTAATTGTAGTGCCGCCCCGTAACCTTGATAACTATCATTCATGGTTGCATACAAAAATAAGGCTTTTCTTCCCTTGTTACCCGTTATCCACTTAACGTTAATGCCGTTACTAAAGGTTTGCCATGGAGTAAATGTTTTAGCTGCTGTGATGGTCTGCGCCGTGTCTAACGTAACGCCATTAACTCTTGTTAGTATCTCATTATTATCCCAAGCCAACATGCCATCAGTATAGCCGACTAGCTCCTTGTTGACCGTACCGTTAAATGCACGGATAGCAAAACCGCCGTTATCCTGAGGGGTTAAGTCAATATTAGCCCCACCGCCTACTGCTCTAATTGTGTTTGTTTGAACTTCGCCACTAAACGTTTTGGTACCGACAATAGTTTCGGTACCTGTTTTATGCACTACATCAGCATCGTCGGCCTTGGATCCTAGTTCCTCCTTGGTGGCGTAAGTGTTAGCAATGACCGCACCGGCTCCGTCTTGCAGTGCCTTAGTGGCGGTAGTTGCTGTGGAGGCATTACCCTCTAGCGCTCCCTTAAAGCTCGGAGCCTTCACCGCTCCGGTGCTCGGGTTTACAGTTACCGCCGGGGCCATGACCACCGAGCCCGTGTTAGCCTCGGCAGAAGTTGAAGCCACAAGCGGATACTCCGCATTCTCTGTGCTCGGGTCAATCTTTACAGACACGTCCCCGTCCTGTTGGTAAAGCTTATACTCCTTGCTGCCCACGGTTATTGTAGCTACTAGAATACCCTCGGTCTGCGCCGGGTTAATAGTTATATTTCCCCCGGCCATCAGACTGTCTAGCTTAAGCCAATTAGAACGTAAGTCAGCGTACCAATCTCTAGAGCCCTTATCGGGCACTATCACGCCGTTAGTTAGTGTTTCACTCATGTATATACCTCTCTTATTTAGTAGCTCTTACCATATGGACTATCACCGTACGAACTCAAGCCATAACCTAATGTGAATTGTGGGTCAGCTTTGTAAACTTCCTCGTGATACTGCACTAGCTTTATTGTACACGTTGAGCCGTCACTTTCAATAGAGCGTACCCAACATGGACGGATAAAGCTACCGTCTGAATGTTCAGAGCATAGCAATGGATAATCTAGCTCATTACCGTAACGCTCATCCCACACTATACCTAACTCCTCTAGCGTAGTCTTGTAGAACCCTAACTGTCTAGGCCATGGGTTCCTCGTCGTGCCTTGCTTTGTTAAATGTACCGCCTTGCCCTCGGTGTTGATGTAGAAGCATCTCTTTGACGTTTCTGTAGAATTGCTATCGTTAATCACTCTATCTAACTCAAGCAATAGGTAATCACCGTCGGTGCGGTAGCCAATAATACGTCCTACTACATCATCCTGTTTACTCGTATCCAAAGGCAAACTTAGCCCTATAAAGTCATTGAAGTTCAGCGTTAAGCCCAGCATCTCGGTTTTGACCGTGTAGCTCTCACGCATGTATATGAGCTGTCTAAGTCTCCGCTGGCCTAGCGCTACAGCTTGGCCGTACGAAGTCACGCCAAAAGCGTCTAGGTTTTCGATATTGTTTGAGCTTGGGTACTTTCTTGTGTAGAAGTTGTCAGATCTATAACTTATATATACATTCTCGCTCTTGTAAGTCTCCGGTGAAGTGTACTTAACGCATACTTCCAAGGGCTCATCCGCTCTCCGTGGCGTTTTCAAGAACTGAAAATCTGTTATGGTTTCAGCAGATAAAATGGTCGTGAAGTCATCCCGGCTCATCTTTCTCTGCATGCTCGCTTGGAGCTTATTGCCATTCACAACGGGTTCAGCAAATCCAACTTGCATTACAGACCGCACGGCATCAAGCAGCGTGTTATCTTCGTCAAACGTGCCGTTGAACTGCAAGCCTCTAATATCCCAATAATCTGCAAACTCTTTAAGGTTGTCTAAGTCAAAAATATTAGGGTATTTGCTAGTGCTCATGATGTACTTAAGCGCTGGAGCGATTTCGCTTGTGGCTTCAAGCGTGCCATCAGTCAAGTTAGGTAGCTTACGGGTCCACAGAGTGCTTATTTGATTATTATTCATTTCAGATAGCACTTCACTCCCCGTAATGCGCATGAAGATAGTAGTCATGCCGTCATACTTTGTTGGCGACTCCTCAAGGCGTGACTTAAGGCCATTCCACTTCACTGTTTCAATGTACTTAGCGTCGTCTTTGTGCATCGGTGTTATACGCTTAACCATGAACTGCCAGTCTGCAACTTTTCGCATGTCATACTTGACCGTTAAGCCTAGCTCGTCTTGGTTTCGACCTTGCAGAATAACTGGTTCTTCAAAGCTCTTCCATACTTCATCGCCTACACGTTGGTACATGACCTCAAGTTTGACCATCAAGGGGGCATAATCGCCGTTATCTTCAACTCTACATAGTCCGCTAGGCGCATTAAAATCTAACTCAACATAACGGCATTGAGCACCAATAGGTGATGCTCTGAATGGACCAATGACTACAGAGTGGTTTGGTATTGATTTATTGTCTAACTCAATCCTGAATTGATCGGTAAAGTACCCTGCGCACCAAAAGCCTTGCCAATCTTCGTATTCATTGTAGTTGTCATCAACACGGGCCACGCCGTAGATATAACCATAATACGTTGCACCGTCAGCGGTCTTGCACTCGTACGAATCTACACTTGTAATCTTATACAAGCCATCATCGTCATGAATACCATGGTTTACTGCCATGTTCCAAAAAGAGTTATGAGCTTGGCACTCTACTTGTACACCATAACTCAAATGTGCTTCAGTACCTGGCAATACATCAACGGGGTAAGTTGGGTCGGCTATGTCGTTAGTGTTAGGCGGTAAGTCAAACCATACGAGATCATAACTACTAAAATACGTTCTTGCGTTCGTACCCTCAAGGCCAATAAAGTTCTGTACCTGCCCCCACTTCTGCGTCCAATTACCGCTAAGATCCTTGTATGTGTAAACTTTGGTAAGGGCTATGGACAGAACTGGAGTAACATTCTTATTGTTCACCGTGCGGAGAAAGAAGTTATTCCCTATACTGAATTCATACGGATCTAAGTATAGGGAATAAACCAAGATTCTACTATGCCCCGTAAGCTCGGGATTAATCTCCTTTGCACTTAATAAATGACGTGCAGTGAACCATGAACCACTTATGCCTAGTTTCGCTAAGTACCCGTTATTTCTGTTTACTATTGCACCGTTTACCCAAGGCTCATTTCGGTCTTCAAGAGGGTACCCATCGTAATACCACACACATTCGGGATAAGCTGTTGAATTAGGTGTCAGCGTTACTTTCTCAGCTGTACCACTTAACCGTACGTAATCACCAACATTCCAACCCATGTTATCCATGCGTTTACCTACGGTGAATGACTTGTACTGTAGATATACTTTCCTCGACCCCGTACCTAACTGTGCAGAGCCTATAGTATGCCCCGACTGCGTAACTTCAGTAGAGTTGAACCAACACCACCGCTTTTTATCGTCAAGCTTAGCTCCTGGCTCAAAGATACTGCACTCAATAGAGCTCAAGGATCTTAGCGGAGTATTACCGATATACATGTCTTTATGCTGTTTATCGTACATGTATGATCCTACACCTTGGCAGAGTAGTATTTCTTGTACTCGCTTGTTGTTTTTATAGTAAGCATGGATATCAGCAATGTAATCGGGGAACTTCTTCATGTAACCAAAGTTCTCTGGTATTACTTGCTGTAGGTTTACTTTGTTGCCTTGAGCGTTTACGTCATAGATAGAGTTGCCTTTAGCTTGCGTGTTGCTGTTGGTCTTGATTTTATTCATCATGTACAGAGAATAAACAGCAGATGCTACTGCAAGCACAAGAGATATAACCGCTGCGACTGTAAAGAAGTCGCCAGGCTCAAGAATAACTTTAAGCTTCTTAGTGTGCTCAAGTGTAGTATTCTTCCAATACTTCTTAGGAATGACCACGCCATCACACATGATGCTTATGAGTACTTCTTGCTCGTAGCTGTAGTTATCAGCTACCGCACTTAAAGCTTCGTCAATAGTGCAAGCACTGCAAGCTAAGTAATCACGCTCAATTACAAAACCAAGGTTCTCACGGCTTACAACTTCAATCTCAAGCCCCATAATCGTAATACCTCACTGTCACGTTTTTAAATCTGATAGCGTTACCCACGCTTTCCCATCGTGTACCGGCTTTATGTGCATGCAGTAGCTTACCATGCGTATACACGCCCACATGGAACAATATATCACGGCCGTCATAGAAAGCGCATACAGTACCCTCTGACGGTGCTCTAACTTCCTTGAAGTGCTCTTTTTCTTTAGCTTCTCCCTCACTCATGGTTTTTTGGCTAAGGTCGGCATACTCGTTAAGCTCTATCCCTAGCTCTCTGCGATACCAATATACAACAAGCCCCCAGCAATCTAGATGTGGGTATTTTCGCCCGTTGGGGCGGTAGCTGTTAAGTAGATAATGATTAAGACACATATTTAAGCCCCGGACAGTTTTGTTGCGTATAGCGTAAGCGTGGGAACTCTGTATTTAGCATATCGCAGAAAGAGGCGGTAAAGTTGACTTGCTTCATTGTGAACTGCACGCCCGTGATAGTTAGCTTAAGCTCATATTCTTTAACCTTGGTCTCGGGGTGGAACTGCTGGAGGATTACATAGCTAGGATAGTCCTTTGTGCTACCGTCAAATCGTTTATATTGCTTATATACCTCATTATCGACGTTACATATAGCGAAGTTCAAATCTGTAAAGCCGTTATCGCTCTTAGTCGGCATAGCTACTTGGAATGAGGACGGTGAATAAGTACGAGCATCAAGGGTTATCTTGGTACCATTGCCCAAGTAGTAGTACAAGTCGTAATATTGACCACCGAGCGGCAGTTGTAGCACTAAGCACACAAACGGAGCATTGTTACCGCTTGCATATACTTCATTTAAGGTCTTTAAACTCATACAGTATCATCCTTAACGTCCAAGTCACAAGTGACTTTCCAAATTTGCTTACCATTGAAGCAAATTAAACTAGCCTTAACCGCTCCATTCTTAATGCGCACTTGTCTATATCTAACTGCTGCCGTGCCTTTGTAGTTGTATAACATCTTAAGCATGAACCATTCTGTACCTTGGTTAAGCTTAGTGTTGTAGAACTCTAGAAATGTACCGTACTGCTTATCAGTAAAGAGCCATGTCACGGAAGAGCTAAACGGCGCAAACGTGGTAAGCAACCGCTGTTTAACTTCTCCGCTCATGAAAGTAGTGCGGAGTATGTTTGGTGTCCTGTTTTCTGAATAGCCCTCTTGAAGTACCAAAGGTAAACTAGCTGGGAAATATACTGCCATTTACATACCTACCCTCTTTAAGCCAAATGTACTCTGTAGCGCTTGGGAAGCTTCTCCCCCCTTGCGCACGTTTGACACAAAAACGTTAATTATGGTTTCTTCATCGGTCTCTTTGGTTTCAACATTGCCAGCCTTGCTACTATCTTCCACTACATTCACGGTAATGTTGGTATAGCCATTCTTGTTAAGCATGTCGGCCGTATCTTTTCTTGAAGTCACATTAGCGGGCCCCTGTATAAGTTCGGGCCCATACTCGCCGACGATACCCAACTGTCCACTTGGAATTTTACCGCCCTTGTCGTACATGTTTACTTGCTTAATCTGCGACATGATGGAAGTAGTCATCGCAATAGCTGAAGCATAGTTAGCTAAGGCTTCATACCAAGTTGTAGAAGTACCCAAAGCTTTAGCCCAGGCGGAGATACAGTTCAAGGTCGCACTTGCCACACTGAATGCTTTCTGCATTGCGAACACTGCTTTATACGAGCTTGAACTCTTGCTCATGGTTTCGCCCAAGTTAGAAAAAGCGTCGCTTAAATCATCTAAGCCGTTGCGCATGTTGTCAAAGTCATCTTCATTGATACCCAAGGAATTAACCTTGCCAGCTTGCGCCTTGCTCTGCTCTTGGTACTTCTCAAGCGCATCATTTTTGTACTTCTCTATTTCAACAGCCTTATTAGCCTTTAGTAGCATTAAGGCATTTTGATACTGCTCCTCGCTAATGAGTGCAGCACTATGGAATTCCTCAAGCTTCGCAAGCTCATCGGCATATTTTTGGTCAAGCTTCTGCGCATCTGATAGCGTCAAATCGTCGTGCGTGCTTTGGAGTGACGCATAGAAGCTTTGCCACTGCGCAAGCATCTGGTCTGTATGGTCCTTAACTGACTTCACATGATTTGCGCTTGCTGTGGTGAGCTTGCCAAAGGTTCGCTCTCCGCTCTTCACTATGTCTTTATGCGATGTCTCCATCTTCTGCTTATATTCTTTCAAGTGGAGTTCTTGCTTCTTAAAACTATCTTTCTCGTACATATCGATAGCACGGCCTGCCACCTCTAAGTTATTACTGATAATCTTTGGGATATCGGTAAAGCCCTTAGTGAATGAGTTATACGTTCCGGAAAAGTCAAGATTAAATAAGCTAGTTACATAGTCTTTGCAAGCCTTAAATGAGTTCTTGAATACGTCAACCAAGGACTCAATAAACGTGCCGATAAGCGTCACGAATGACATCATAGCTACTTTAAACTTAATCAGCATTGCGCCAAAAGCTCCAGCAATATCGCCAAAGCTCAAGCCGAAGTTCTCCGTCATGTTTTCGTTTACGTCTTTGGCACTATCTGCAAGCCATTTAAAGCCGTCTATAATCTCTTTGAAAATATCGCTCGCTTGCACTGCAAGGTAACTAAAGGCATCGGAGCTGTGTATATACGCCGTGAGAGCATCAAGGGCGTCAGCAATAGCATTGACCGCATCGGTGATAATATCGCCGAGAGGACTATCTGCAAATTCTCGAATGAGGTCCCCCCATGCATTATCTAACTTGTTCAGTGCTCCGACCATGCCACCTTGGAGGTAGTCTAACGCTTGGGAATTGCTTGCCCCCAACTTAACAATGTAATCTTCAAGGGCGGTGGTGTTTTTGTCGATTTCTTGCGTTATGCCCTTGTAGGTAAGCTGTAGCTTGTTGCCGGTATCAAGTGCTTTAATACCTAACTGTTCAAGCCCTTCGTACTTACCCATGGTGACCTGGCCGAAGGCATTCGCTGCCGTGGTCATCTGCTGCCCCGTGGCTAGTGCAATCTGCTTTAATGCCTTGAGGTTCTCCGCTGTTGGCGTAATACCATACTTGCCAATGGATAGCGCTGACGCCTGGAGGCTATCAAATGGCTCAATGCAATCACGGGCAGACTGCTGCAATAGGTCAAACATAGTTCTAGCTTCAGCTATACCACCGCTAACGCCTGAGAGGCTCGCAACTGCGTTTTCTAGTTCAACCCTTGAATTTTTGATAGAGTTCACTAAAGCGCCGGTACCAATGGCAGCTACAATACTTCCCCAAGAAGTAGCTAGAGCTTTGAAAGATTCCTTAATGCCATCTGTGGCGGACTTGGTATCTTTCTTCATGCCCTGAAGCTTTTTCTTGTATTTTTCGGTGGACATATCCACCTTGGTTAGTATGGAGTTCACAACCGCCATAGTACCTTACCTCGCTTTTAGTTTTGGTGGCTCACCTTGTTTTCTGTGCTTTATCTCACCTGTGCCCAGCAGTGCCATGGCATGGCCTATGGTGTCCGTTTCCGTACTCTGATCTGCGTGGACCTCGTTATATTCCACTTCGTACACTTGCGCCCAAAGCTCAAACTCGTTTTGAGGCATCTGCAATGCAAGCGTTAATGGTATGTGCAACTCTCTAGCGACCCTTACTACAAGGCGTGAGTAAGGGACGCTAAACATTAGTTTTTTAGTGTCTGCTCCGGTGTATTGAGCTTAGTGATAGCTTCGTTAAGTCTGGTCAGTAAATCAATGCTCACAAGTCCTAAAAATTGCTTAGCTTCTTCGTCACTCTTAAGAAGTGGCTTGTTATCCTCGGTTACAAGAGAGTTGCGGAGGTAGTAGCACTGAAAATCCACGTCGTAAAAATCAACATCCTTGGCCTGTACTTTTTGGCTAAACTGAATCTTAACCAAAGAAGTGAACTCACGAATCTTGAGCTCTGCACCCTCGCCCAATTCATCAGCCGGGACGGTAGCAGTACGGAACGGTACTGCATTAAAGTTAAGGGAATTTAGAATCATATAATCTCCTAATACATACAAAAAAAGACGCCTTTCGACGCCTTTTGATTATAACACACAAAATAGGAGATTATGAGAGTGTGTAAAGGGGCACGCCTTGCACTTTGCCGACTACTTCCCATTTTTGGGTTTCAGAAAGTGATGCGTCGGTAAAGTTGGCGCTCTTAAGCTGACATTCAAATTCCACGGTGGAAACGTCCTGGTATTGATAGCAAATCTTGACGGTAGCAGTGTTATGCGCCAGGTCAATAAACTTCTTTTGCGTTTTGTCACTGGTATACCAATGGAAAGTGATAGTCACTTCCTGGCCTTCCTTAGCCCCAGCGATAGTACGCTTAGCATCTTCCGCGATACATGTCTGGTCGATATCTTCGGTCTGAACCTGTGGCGCAGTGATTGAGCTCACGCCCGGTAAGGTCGTATAAGTACCATAAGCATTAGTGCTAGTGGACATTTCGGCAAAGCCCACAAGCGTATTTTTACCGCTTATGGCGTTCTTCTTCTCGGTTGGTGTTAGTTTTGATGCCATTTTTGGCCCTCCTGTTACATGTAACGGTAGTATTATACCACCTTCTTTTCTAGTTCGTGCTTAATCAAGGCGTCAATAGCCTTGTTAATGTTGCGAACTATAGTATCTTTATTTTTGGCAAAGTTGGTGCGGAATAGGTACTTTGGTTCAAGGTATTTAGTGCCTAAGTCTTGCCAAATACCAATGTACTGCGCCGGTCTAGGTATTGTACGCTGTCCTACACGGTCGATAAGCTTACCCTTGGATTTAGTGCGCTTTTTGACCCGCTGCACTCGTACCGTAGGGATATTCTTGTCGCTCCACCCATAAAAGAGTGTTGGGACTTTAGTTTTGACCTTAATCATGGTACGCACAGATTTAGCTGTCCAACCCTTATGCTTTTTGAATGTGGCTTTAGTGTCTTGCTTGAGCGATTGCACCGCTTGCTTTGTGCTTTCTCTCAATACAATACGGACGTATTGATTTGTAAGTTTTTTGTCGGTATTCTCTAAAAGCTTGCACCACTTATCAAATTGCTTAACGTCTAAGCTAATCTCCAGTGCCATCAGTGGTTACCTCTCTATTTACCTCGCATGACATGCTTAGGGTACACATGTGCAATCCAGTTGTAGGATCACCCGTGAATGAGGCATTAGTAAACTGTACCCCTTTTATCCAACCAACACCATACGGAGTATCTTTTAGCAGAGCGTCAGCAAGCCCATTCACTTCAAAAACAAGCGGGGAAATAATCATAATATCCGCCGTTACCGTGTTAAAAAACAAATCACCGGATAAATCTGATTCAATATTCATGTTTAGATTTGTAATGACTAAACCATTAGCGGTATTTTCAGCCAAAAAATCATAGGTAATAGGGACATCGCCCAATGCCTCTTTGAGTAGTGCGACTAAATCCCGCTTAAATTCAACTATCATGATGCCACCTCCTGAATTTCGGTAGTGTCCAAAGCTATGGATAGAATCATATAGCCCTCGCTTGCGTACGTATTGATGCCGGTTATGACGTATCTGCATCCGTTCGGAAGTTTCACCGCCCAATCTGCCCCAATGCCCTTAATATAGCGTATCAGCACCGTATAGGTCTCGCTCACTAGTTCATATTGACTAGTTACAAGGTCTTTAAGTGTGAGCTGTTTAACATTAGCCCAAACTTTAACGGCCTCAGTGTACGTTCTGACGGTATTGCCCGTGCTGTAATCTACCGTTGGCTTTAGCAGTGTAATCCTCTTATCAAGTTTGCCCGCATTTACTAACATAAGCTACTCCTTAGCTTCTTCTTGGCTATAGTCGATATAGCCATCTAGCAAGTGCTTAAAGTAAGTGGTGTAGCTCTTTTCTTGCTCGTTTTCACGAGTCTTGTACATATCGCCCACGGTAAGCATGAGCCACTGCTTAATATCAGCGGGCAAGTCTTCCGCCCCCGTGCAGATATCGCCTACGAGCTTTCTATGCGTGATTAGCTCCACTTGCTTAATACTTGCTTCTAGATAGTGCTCTAATAGTGCGTCTTCATCTGTACCGTCTAGGCGCAGATGCAGTTTAAGCATATCTAAACTAATAAGATCTTCCATTCTTCAACCTCAAAAAAAGAGGGACTTATCGCCCCTCTTTGCCATTAACATACTAACTTAGGATTTTATATGCTTAATCTGTTGGAAGTGTCCAAGCGCCACCGCCGATAGCCTTAGGATTTTCAACCGCCAAGCCTAAGCGACGTTCAACACGAATGGTAAACAAGTTCTTGGTGAAGTCGTCCTGTTCACGGTCGATTTCAACCGCTACTTCTTGACGGTCAAAAATAGTAGCACCGAGCGCAAAATCTGACATCAAGTACTTACCTTGAGGCATTGACGGAGTAGTTACTACACTCATACCCCACAAGGTCTTACCGGCAACGGCCGCAGGACCGCCGAGGATATATAAGCCATTAGTATCTTTCATGAGTGCCAATGCTGCCCAATCAATAGGATTAAGGATTAAGTACTTTGGAGCGTAACCGTTAGTTTCTAACTTAGTCTTGATAGCAAGAGCAAAGTCGGCCATGGTCTTAATTGATGGCTTAAGAGCGTCCAAATCAGCAGAGTAATCAGTGCTGTTAGTAGTAGCAAGCAAGCCTGTAAGCTGTGAAGCTTCTGCACCTGTGCCATTAACAAGCTGTTCATCGATCTTGAGCTGTAAGCCGTAAATCATCTTAGCGTTAATGAATGCCTGTACTGCTGGAGCGTCCTGTGCGAGCTGTTCGGTGATTTTGGTGTAGTGAGCGATAGTTTCAACATTAGCGGTTGCAAGCTTGAATTGGAAAGTAGATTCAGGCTTAACAGCACCTTCCGCTACCACCTTAGCATTGTTAGTGAATGTGGAGGCCTTGAGGTACTGAACAGAGCTAGAAGCTACAGGAATGTGAGGGATTAACCCTTCCATAACAAGTGGCATTTCCGCATTTTCATCGTAGATGCCGGCAAGCTGGGTCGGCATAGCAATGGTGTTACGAGTGATACCAGTGGTAACGGTTGAAGTAGTCGCAGCCTTAGTAGATATGATTTCACGGGCTCTTTCTACTTTTGATACATTACCCTTTAACGCCTGATATGCGTTAGAGTTTACATACTGCGCACCGACAGACTTATCAGCGTTGATTACTTCACCTTGCTGTGCTGACTTCTGCTGAAGTGAAGCAAGTTCACGAGAAAGCTCTAACTGCTTTTCACCGAGGGTCTTCATTTCAGACTTAACAGCTTCAACTGAAGCATTGGTATCCTTAGACACTGCATCAATCTTCTGACCAATGAGGTCTAAACCTTTGAGAATTTCTTCTGACATACTTTAATTTCCTTTACGGTTAAGAATTGAGAAAATATGTGCCTTAATGGCTTCTTCTGCCTTGGCCTTGTCAGCGTCCCGCTGTTCTTTGGTTAATGCAGTCTTTACAAGGGCAATAACTCCCTTAGCATCGGTCTGTGAAAAGCCTACCTCACATAAGCTGTGCTCCACATCACGTATTGAATTTATTTTATCACTTTTAATATCTGAAATGCGCGCATTTTTATCTGCCGGGAAGTTTACGATTGATACTTCATAGAGCTCCCTCACATTTTTGATGTGTCTAATGCCTTCATCGTCGCATTCCACGTCTTCATCTTGCATAGTGATGGCAACAGATAAGCCATTCATAGAGCCAAACTTCAAAGCCTCGTAGACATCCTTGCCCTGTTTATTGTTTAAATTTAAACGGCCTTCAATAAACAAGCCTCTACCGTCCACGCTAAGCTTATCCCACGCACCAATAGGCACACCATAACTGGAGTGATTAAAAAACATTAAAGGCTTAACGCCAGATGCCACGACTGCATCGTAAGCGTGGGGCTCGATAGTGTCATCATAAGTATCCACTTGACCAAAAACAGAGCAGTAACCGGAGATATACCCGTTGTCCTTGACTGCTAGATTTTCACTCTTAATAGTATAATTAATCTTCATTCGTCACCTCTAGTTTTTTTGTGGTTGAGTGGTTAAGTTAGTCTGTGATGTTTGGGTTGGGTCGTACTGTCCCAACATATCAAGCGGAGCTAAGTTTGTTTGAGCGGTAAACAATTCACCGCCAGCGATATCTCGCAAGCCTTCCTCACGGCGCACTTCGTTTCTAGACTTGATACCGTTCTGAACGTAAGTAGCATTGAGTGCTGCACGCTGTGCATCGCTTGCGCGGTTCAAGAAGCTTAATCTAAACTTAACGATATGGTCTTTACCTTCAGCGCATGCAATCTTATCCATGATACATTGCTCTAACCCTGTGCACATTGGCAAGATAGTACTCTTATAAAAGTAATTGTTAAGCTCATCAAGATTTGAAGCTTCCCCACTTAGCAAACCAAACGGAATGCCAAACCAGCGAGCGAACTCCTTAACTATAAATTCCCTGGTCTCTAAAAGCTGGATATCTGACGGGGACAGATTAAGCTGTTGAAAGCGTAAGTCCGCCTGGATAACACCGATTTGAAGCTTATTCCGCATTGCGTTAAACTGCGTGGCTATTTCGTCCCTTTGTTTTTGGGTTAAAATCTTATCCGACGTAAGGATACCCGCCATGCGTCCATTTTTGGTAAAGCTCTCATTACTTGCACTTTGAGCGTATGAAGCTTCCGTCAAAGTAGCCCGTGCGAACTCCTTCAAACTTAAACCAATGGTGCCGTTACCGATATTTTTCCAATGTAGCATGTTTTCAGGCTTGATTAGCTCTATGGTATTGTCTTCATTGTAGAACTCATAAATAACATTGTTATCGTCTAGGCGCTTTACTTTGACCTGTTCGGCGTTTAGCGGAGTGATTGAAGCTACATAATTACCGCCGACCGCATAGCTGATTCTAGCGTAGCCGTTACCATTCAGGACGTAGTTTAGCGTCATAGCCCGGAAGAAGTCGTACGGAGTCATGGAGGCGTTAGGGGACTTGCTCAATAAAAACGCCAAGTGGCAATCCTTATCCACCTCTAATCTGTCGTCTTCTCTAAGCTTCAAAACATCACAAGGCAAAGTGGCTAGTGAGTTGCATATCTTGTTCACGCACTGCCATACTCCCGGGATCTGCATGATATTATCAACCGTGGCGGGTTGAGTGTTGTCTACGATAGCAACTCTAGGCGCATCTTGCTGATAGCCTTTATAGTTGCCAAAAAGTCCTGTTATAAAGCTAAACATTCGGCCTCCTTAGAGCACTAGTATGTTGTCACTTATTGTATCACCATTTTGATACTTGTTCTCGATATCCAAGTGGATAACTTGATTTAAACACATGAGCAAAGCAAGCACGCCGTCTATCTTATCGGTTGGTAGCGCCTTGCGTGGGAATATATTCTCTTTTGCGTCTAGGTGAGCTATAACGTTAGTCACCATCCACGCAAGAATTGGGCTACCGTCCGTATGCAGTCGTTTTTGGTAAACTAGCTCTTTGCAGAACTTCATCGGCTCACTTAGGTTTTTGACGGTCTGCCCAATTTCAACCATACGACACCCCTCATTCAGCAAGTTAGTAGCAAGCTGCGTAGCTTGGAATGGGTCATATGCCACGGCGATCACAGTTTTTTGCTGATAGATCTCTAGTATCTTATCTTGAACTTGGTTTAAATCAATGACTGCGCCCTCTGTCGTGGTCATTAAGCCTTGATTAACCCACACCCTATAGTTTGCATTGCTTGACTGCTCCACTGTGTCGCTCGGCAAGAAATAATCACCGAATGCGTAGAAGTGTAGTTCTAGCGCTTTTGTTTTTGGGTTCTCCTCTTGTCTCCAGTACAAGCGCACCAGGGCGGTTATATCTAGCTTTGAAGCCAAGTCGGCGCCCATGATGCAGTATTCGCGGTCAAATTCTGATTCCTTAACGTCACGGTAGCACTTGCTCCACCTTGTGAGAGGCATCCATACGGTATTGGAGTTGCATGGTAAGTCAAGGCGTTTAGTTTGGTACTCCACTTCATTAGTCGGGTTTATTTTTGCTTCCTTGAGCTCGTCTAATACGTCAATAGGATTAACGGAGATACCCCAATTCGGATTAGCCTTGATTAGTGCTTCCTCTGTCTTCCAATCGTCCCCGTCATCGATAGTGTAGATTATGCCGAAGCGGGTATCTTGAGAGTATAAGCCGTCTAACATCTTCTGTGTTTTGATGCGCTCTTCCATCCAAATACCAGTGAGGTTATAGCCAGCGGTAGTAATGGACCACATAAGCGACTGCTTACGCTTACCCATGGAGGTTTTAACCACTTCAAACAATAAACGGTCCTTGTGCGCATGGAGTTCGTCCACGCAAGCGAAGTGCGTGTTTAAGCCGTCATTAGTGCTAGAGTTCGAGGATTTAGGTTGGAACTTTGAATTGGTCGAGCCGATGCAGATTGAGTTCTTGAATACCTGAATACCAAAGTAATCCTTAAGCGCAGTGTTATTCTGCACCATAGCGCAAGCGTCATTAAACACAATTCTAGCTTGGTCCCCCGTGGTAGCGAATGAATAGCAGTCCGCACCGATTTCACCATCAGCGCAGAGCATGTATAAACCCACGCCAGAGGACATAATACTTTTTCCGTTCCCACGCGGCACTTCAATGAAAACACGTCTAAAGCGTCTATTTCCGCTCTTATCCACCCACCCAAAAATGGTAGTCAGAATAAAGCACTGCCACGGTTCAAGGTGAATGCATTCACCAGCTTTTGGTCCCTTGGTATGTTTGAGCGCTTCAATGAATCGGCATACCTTGTTAGCCTTGTTCGTGTCGAAGTGGTACGGCCACCGCTTACGTGTTAGATCTTTCTTTTGGCGTTTGCACGCAAGCCTTACCCACTTGCATGCGCTTATCTTCTTTGAAAGCACATCGGCGATGTATTGATTGGCTATAGCTACATAATCCACCATAACTACATCCCCTCAAATGGATTATCTGTGTGGTTCTCTTTAGCGAAGCTTACTACCCTACTTCTAGAGGATGGAGTAAAGCCCATGGCACTCTGTAGTTGGTGCAGCAGCGCTATAATCTTCCTCTGCTCCGCTGCTAGCTTGCTAGGCTTAATCTCATCATCATCGTCTTGGAGTAGGTAACCCTGCTTCTGCATGGTCATGGTCACGTTGATTAAGTTATCGTACAAGATTACCCACTCGGTGAATACACCAAAGTCAAGATTAGAGAGCACTCCTCTAGGCACTTGACTTAATGCGAACTGATAAATCTCCTTGGCGCTTGGTGACAAAAATTCGGGTGGCAGAACTGAAGCGAGTTCTCCAGTAGGTTGCGGTTCGTCAGGATTAAGTCGGCACTTTTGGACCGTACCGCATAGCTTCTTAATCGCTGTTGGTTTTGGTGGTCTTGCCATAAAAATTTCTCGTTTCCATCGCGATTTATTTTCAAAAAAATTACCGAGCGCAAAAATTTGAGGGGGCAGGTGGTTCCTCGCTGAGAG
>OJAW01000314.1_pt1 | contig 36756 bp, 34 predicted proteins | sample 1589151 | NCBI WGS metagenome assembly OJAW01 (sample SAMN03283290) | human gut metagenome | biome: human-associated habitat; material: feces | host: Homo sapiens | place: Peru | collected 2012
CTTGTATTTTAAAATATATGGCTTGTGTTTTTTGCGATAAGCCATGTGTTTTTTCGGCATCGCCGTTCGGGTTGCGAAAATGAGACGGATTTTGCTTTCTCCTGCGTTTTCCATCAGTATGCCGGAGCCTGTGTTCATTTCTTTAATCCGTTTGCACTATTTCATGCGGATTGTGTATATTTGCATGACATATATAACGTTTTTACCAAACATCATATCACGAAAATAAAATGAATCTACAATTTTTCAAACGTGCGGGCATAATGGCATCAACGCTTGTGGCTCTTGCTGCATACGGTCAGATTACCCCCGAAAACCTGAGAGTTGAACAGTTGAACGATAATATTCTCATCAATACCCCGAAATCGGCGGACGAAAACCCGAGGTTTTCGTGGATTAACAAGGCTGCTGCCGGCACCATGGGCGAAGTGCAGAAAGCTTATCGCATTTGTGTTGCCACATCTCCCGAAGCGTTAAGCTCGGGTAAGGTCGACGTTTGGGACAGTAAGAAAGTAAAATCCGCAGATTCGTATCTCGTGAACTACAAAGGCGGGAAGCTCAACGAGGCAACCGACTATTACTGGCGCGTAATGGTGTGGAACGGTAAGGGAAAGGCTTCGAAATGGAGCCAAACTCAAAAGTTCACCACCGGAATAGATTCATGGAAAGCTAAATGGATAGGTGCGCCGTGGCAGAACGAAGAACCGCAGCTCGATCTCAAAACAGGACACTGCAATCCCGAATTTCCGGCTGTGCCTTACCTGCGCAAGGGGTTCGATGTAAAGTCGGGCATACGCTCCGCCAAAGCTTATGTAACCGGTTTGGGTTATTTCGAATTCTTTCTCAATGGCAAGAAAGTGGGCAACGACCTTCTTGTGCCCAATTTCACCAACTACACGTCGCGTCCCAATCTTAAATATCGCCGTGGCATATCGCTCGACGAGAAATCTTCGGGATTCCGCGTGTCATATTTGCAATACGATATAACAAAACTATTGCGCTCCGGCAGGAATGCCGCAGGCGCAATGGTGGCTTCGGGATATTTCGACACGCGAGTGGACAGACTCGGTGCGTTCGGCTCTCCGCGTTTCATTTGCCAGATTGAAATAACCTATGACGACGGTTCGAAACAAACAATTGTGAGCGACCCCACGTGGAAAGCCCGTAAGAGCGGCGTGGTTCACTGTGATATTTACGACGGCGAGCGTTATGATGCCCGTCAGGAGGTGAGCGGATGGTGTAATGCCGATTTCGACGACAGTTCGTGGCAGAATGCCGTGGAAAGAAAAGCACCCGACGGAAAACTCGTGGCTTTTGACACAAATCCCGACCGTGTAACCGAGACTCTTAAGCCCGTTGCCTTCAAAAGCAATCCCGACGGAAGCTGCACAATAGACTTCGGCGAAATGATTTCGGGACATGTGCGTCTGAAAAACATTGTGGGCGAAAAGGACAAAACCATCAAGATTAAATATGAAAGCGTTTACTCCCAGGAAGTAAGCTACACGTTCAAGGATAGTTCCCCCGTGGATTACGCGCCACAGTTCACGTGGTACGTCTTCAGGTATGTAACCGTTACGGGATTCACCCCCACAGCCGACCAGATAGTTGCCGAAGCCGTCAATACGGACATGAAAGTAAATTCGGAGTTCACAACTTCAAACGAACTGTTCAACCGCATAAACAAAGTATGGCAGCGCACCGAAAAGGACAATATTCATAGCGGCGTGGAGAGTGATTGTCCCCACCGCGAGCGAATACCTTACACCGGCGACGGACAAGCAGTTTGCTCCACGGTGATGCACAATTTCGACGGAGCCGCTTTCTTCCGCAGCTGGTTCAATTCCATGCGCGATTCTCAGGATAAAGAAACGGGATATGTGCCCAATTCCGCTCCATGGTGCCCCGGTGCCGGCGGCGGAGTGGCTTGGGGTGCCGCCATGAGCATCATGCCGTGGGAATATTACATGAATTATGGCGACAAGAAGGTGATTGCCGAAAACTATAACGCTTCGAAACGTCAAATAGACTATATGCTGACGTGGGTAAAACCCGACGGAACAATGCATCAAAGCCGAAAGAATGCAATTGACAACGGAGATTGCTACTGGATGAACCTTGGTGATTGGGTTCCTCCCTATAAATTCCCGGGCGATGACAAAGTTCATACTTACATGCTCTGGCGTTGTGCCGACAGAATGAGCAAAATGGCGAAAGTAATGGGTAACGATGCCGACGAAAAGCATTACCGCGACCTCGCCGACAAAACAAGAGATGCTTACGACAAAGTTTATTTCGAGAACGACACTCTTGGTTACGGCGATTTCGGTTGCAACTCTTTCGCTGTCGAAATGGGACTTGCCGAAAAGCGTCCCGGGCTGAAAAAGATTCTTGCCGATGAAATCGGTGTCAGATATAAGGGACACTTGAACTGCGGCTACATTGCCCTGGAAGTGCTTTTCGAAGGATTGGCAAAGGTTGGCGCAAACAACATAGCCTATACCGCCATGAATCAAACCGACTTCCCCTCGTTCGGATACATGCTCAAAAACGGCGCAACCACACTTTGGGAACAGTTTGACGGACAGAATTCCGAAAATCACCCGTTCCTCGGTTGCTGTCTCACTTGGTTTTATCGCCAGCTCGCAGGTGTTAATTCCGATCCCGAGTCTCCGGCTTACAAACATCTTATTGTGCGTCCCGTGCTTGCCGACAGCCTCGAAAGCGTAACCTATTCGAAAATGTCGCCATACGGACGTGTTTCGAGCAATGTCAGTCATAATTCCGACCGTGTGCGCATAATTGTCGACGTACCTGTGGGTTCAAACGCCACCATATACGTTCCCGCTGCCGGCATGCCGAATCTTACGGTCAACGGACAGCCTGCCGCAAAAATCAAAGGCGTTACATCTGCCAAGAAAACCGCAGAGGGATTCACAGTAAACGTAAAACAGGGACACTACGAACTGATTGCGTCTAAAAAATAAGGATTTGCGACCCGGTGAGAGGCTTGTCCTGCACAAAGTCGCGCAAACACATACGAAATGAAGGGACTTGTTCCTTATACATTGAATCTTGGCGGCTCGCTGATGAATCTCGGCGAGCCGCAAGTAATGGGTATTCTCAACGTAACTCCCGATTCTTTTTACGAAAAGTCGAGAACTTTTGACGAGGATGCCATTCTGCGCCGCGCCAAACAGATAGCCGGCGAGGGCGGAAGCATTATAGACATCGGAGCTTACTCCACGCGCCCCGGCTCTGCCGATGTTGACGAATCCGAAGAGATGTCGCGCCTGCGCCGTGCGCTCTCAGTTGTAAGAAAAGCCGTTCCGGGAATGCCCGTGAGCATAGATACTTTTCGCGCCGACGTTGCAAAAATGTGCGTTGAGGAATATGGCGCGGAAATAATCAACGATGTTTCGGGCGGTGAGGGCGACAAGCGCATGTTTTCCACGGTTGCCCGGCTCGGAGTGCCTTATATATTAATGCACATCGGAGGCAGCATCGACAACATGCACTCCGACGCACCGCTTACCTCGCATGCCGATGCCGAAGTGCCCTACATGCAGAGCATCGTCTCGTTTCTCACCGAACGAATCAACCGGTTGCACGCTCTCGGGGCAAAAGACATAATCATTGACCCGGGATACGGTTTCGGTAAATCCTTGCAACAAAACTACGAACTGCTCAACAGGCTCGAAGACCTCAAGGTGTGGCAACTGCCGCTGCTTGTGGGCGTGTCGCGAAAGTCAATGATTTACAAATTGCTCGACACCGACTCTTCGCAAGCCCTTAACGGAACCACGGTGTGCAATACCATAGCCCTCATGAAGGGTGCGTCCATTCTCAGGGTGCACGACGTGAGGGCGGCAGTGGAAGCCGTGAAAATAGTAAAGCAAACACTTCTCTAAACATACCGCGCCAATGCTCTCGTTCTCTGTAAAAGACATAATAGATATACTGCTGGTGGCAATGCTGCTCTTTTATATTTACCGACTAATGAAAGAGTCGCGCTCCGGAAACATCTTCATGGGAATTCTGATATTCATAATAATGTGGATATTCGTCTCGAAGATTTTCAACATGAGCCTTCTCGGTTCCATAATGGACAAAGCCGTGAACATTGGCGCAATCGCGCTCATCATAATCTTTCAGGAAGACATCCGTAACTTCTTCTCCTCGCTCGGAACCCAGCACTCCATAGGCAAGATAGTCCACTTTTTTTCGCGACCCTCCCAAGACGCCAATATAGTAAGCGAAAACAGCATCATTCCCGTTGTCAGGGCGTGCATGTCCATGAGCGCGCAAAAAGTAGGGGCTCTCATAGTCTACGAACGATACATAGGGCTTGGCGACATTGAAAAAACGGGCGAGATGATAGATGCGGAAATTAAGCAACGCCTCATAGAAAACATTTTTTTCAAGAACAGTCCGCTCCACGACGGAGCCATGATAATTTCCCACCATCGCATTGCGTCGGCAGGCTGCATTCTTCCCGTTTCCCACGACGAAGATATTCCGCGCAACCTCGGTCTGCGCCACCGTGCCGCAATGGGCATAACCCAGAAGAGCGATGCGCTTGCCATAACGGTGTCCGAAGAGACGGGTGGCATTTCCGTGGCGTATAACGGCAAATTTCATCTTAATCTCACGGGCGAGGAACTCGAAAGAATACTCACCGAAATGGTGGCATAATCCTCACCGGCAAACACATACCGGTATGTGTTTGTGCGGTTTATGCTTCCCTCCGCTGTGTGCTGCTCCTTTTTGCGCCGCAAACGCATGATTTGTGAATATTCCGCCTGTTCTTGCAGAAAATCATGCCTGCGTGTCCAAGCGATAACCACACATTTTTCGGTTTCTGTAAGTTGTTGTGTATCAGAAGTCCGCAAACAGCAAAAAATACAAGGCACTTATTTTAAAATAAGTGCCTTGTATTTTAAAATATATGGCTTGTATTTTTTACAAGATGCCTTATGTTTTTTAGAGCGTCCCGAAAGGGGTGAAAAACACGGCGTAATTTTAGAAAACAAAAAGGCTTTAACACCTCTTAATATCATTTCTATTTTTTTTTTTTTTGAATGCTTAGCAAAAGAGGCGTTTTATGTACTTTTGTGCCCGATAAATATAATTTAAGCAACAAAGATAAATTCTACGACAACAAGATTATTTAGGAAAAGCACAAGTAAATGCGTGAATAATAACAATTAAATAAAACATATATAAGTACAATGAAAAGAATAAAACGGTTTTTGATGGGTACGGTACTTGCTGCTGCAGGATTAGCAGCCATGCCGTTTACATCTTATGCGCAAACATCCGACCAGCCTTCCGCTATGCGTTGGAAAGGAGCGGATGTAACTACTCTCAATGAGGAATTTCTTCTGTACAATGTAGGTACGGGTAAATTCATGATAGCAGGTGGCGGCTGGGGAATCCAGGGTATGATGCTTTATCAGGACTTCGGAACCATGATGAGCTTGGTTCACAATGACAATAACACTTATGTCATAAAATCAAACGTAGAGAATGCTGGATATGAGAATGCAAAATATTTGGGAATAAATTATCCCGGTTATACTTCGGCGGGAAAATGGGGAGATTCTAATACTTTTGGTCCCATTATGGAAGCCCAGATCAACGGAACCCGTTACGGTAATTACGGCAGAGCCTGGACTTTTGAACGTGTCGAGGGATTGAAAGATAACTTCGTATATAATATGAAGGAAACCCTGACCAATACATCGAAAAGCGACCTTGAATTATACATGGGTGCTTCCTACGGCGAAAATCCCGAGATAGGTCCTGCCGGAGGCTATGATGTTTTCGTAGGCGATACCGCAACTTTTACAACAACTACGGCATTCAATTCCACTTTTGCTTCTGGAAAGGAAAAAGCTGCATATTATCAGTGGATTCTTGTTCCGAAATCGGAAATGGTGGACGTTTATAATAAATCGATAGAAGCAGGAGGGGGATTAAATGCTAATTTTACATATCTCGTAACCGATCCTGCGTTCGACCGCAACCATGGCAATTTTTCTGCATGGACAAACAATATAAAAGGAAGCGGTACCGGAACAGACAAACGCTATGATTGGCTCAATAAAAAAACGATGTCCGATAATTGGGACGCTGCGGATTTCCGGAAAGTAAATATAGAAAGTAAGGAAAACGGAAAATACAGCTTTGCAAGTTTTGACGGTATTGGTGAAGTGTCTCAAACTTTCAAGGCTCCTGTAACCGGTGTTTATGAAATAGAGTGCCGCGGTTTCTATCAGGGAAATGAAGCAAAACTTTTCGTAACAGTAAACGGGAAAACCCATGAAACTCCGCTCGTAAATACAGGAAGCAAGTTTACAAAATGCACCTTGCGTTCAAATTATGGCGGAACTACCGTAACCGATAGTATGAAAATTATTGCCGGCAAAGCTTTGTATGACAACGAAAACGGTCAATATACCGTCAAGGTGGTAATCTCTGCTACCGCTGAGTCTGATATGAAAATTGGTATCAAGAAAGATGCTGCAACAAAGTCGGATGTTTGCTATCGCGTAAGAACAGGTGGTACGTATTTTAATCCTACATATGATAATTACTATTACGATACCGACTATGTGGGAGTAGATAATTTCGCAGTCCGTTATGTGGGTAAGAGCAAGGCTTCTATCTTTGTTCTTGACGAAGATGCTACGAGCACAGAATATATGGAGAAAGCCACAGGCAAGGATTACGAAGATGTAACTGTATACTTGAAACGCAGCTTCACGCTCAACAAGTGGAACTCGTTTGTTACTCCTGTCGGTTTGACCAATGCGCAGGTGAAACAAGCCTTTGGCGATAACGTTAAAGTTGCCAAGCTCGCAGGCGTAGGCGGTGTAACAGGTAACGAAAGCAGCATAGATTTCCAGACAGTTGATCTCAGCCAGGAAGGAGTCGCCATTGAGCCGGCGCAGATGTATCTTGTGAAACCCACAAAGGATGCCACGGATATGAACTTGGAATTTGCAGATGGCACAATAGTTAGCGGCAAAATGTATCTCATAGGTCGTCGTGCGCTTGACGGAAGTAAGATTACCGATGGTACACTTACAATAAAACCAACCTATGGAAAGCCTGCCGAAGGTGCCGAAATTACGGGCGCACAAGTAGATTTCATGGGAACGTATGTGGCTCTCGATGCAACAAATGGACCTCAGGCCGGAGCGTATGCTTGGAGCGGCGGTGACATGTACCACCTGAAAAAGGCTAACGCCATTAAAGGTTTCCGTGGATGGCTCGTTGATCATACAGGAACCAAATCCATCAAATTCAATATAGGCGACGGCAGTGTAACAAGCATTGACGAGGTAATTGCAAACGACAGAGCCGAAAAGACATCCGATGCGGTTTACACCGTGGACGGTGTGAAGATTCGCGACAACGCTTCTTCGCTCGAGGGATTGCCCGCCGGTCTCTACATTTTCAAAGGCAAAACTCATTTGGTTAAGTAACACTGCAAACAAACATGAACAAGATGGAAAAGAAAATATATAAAAAGCCGGAAATGGACGTTCTCTCCTTGAACATCAAGGATTCTGTTCTCGACAACACGAGTTGGACCGTTGACGGCAACAAAGAAGGTAATATAAAAGATGGTTCCGAAGACGGCGGTATGAATCTTGATTCACGCAAGAACGAGTCCGGATGGGATTTTGAATGGTAATAAAGGGTGTTAACCCCAATGTCGAACTAAAACATCAGGAAAAAAGAAGTATGAGATAAGATTGTAAAGTTCTGATTGGCTGTTTCTCCCTGCGAAAGCGGCGGCGGTGATATGAAATACCCTGACAGGGAATCTTTGTATGGCTGTAACTGCAAAATGCGGGAAGCGATAAAAAAAACTTTACAAGAAAGATTCCGAGTTATAATGTAACCGGCAGAAAAAATCTTTGACTTCGCCCTTGCTGAAGGGTGGTTCGGCAGAAACATTAAGCGAAAAACACCATGCATGTCTTTACAGATAAGATGTGTATGGGTTTTTCGTGTATATACCCGGGCTGTGGAGGCAGCCCACCGGGGTATGAAATAGTTGATACGCTGCAAGCGGATGCGCACGTGGGGACATGGTGAAAATGTCCGGCATATACGCACCCGAAACCGGGCGGTTTCCGCCGCGCGGTGGGATGTTGGAGAAGCGTTTTGCGTTGCGAAAAAAAACACATGGCTTATCGCAAAAAATACAAGGCACTTATTTTAAAATATATGCCTTATATTTTTCGCAATTATAAGTGTCTGTAAACCAATGTCCTTTTTGAACGTCAAAATCAGCATTCGAAACCCGCCCGAAAATGACTTCCCACCGCCCCGGCGGGAGACCGAAAACAGGTATAACCAAGAACTATAAGTGATATGAAGAAGAAATTACACTATCTGTGCCTTTGCGGCGCACTGATGCTTCCTTTGGGGAGTGCGGCGCAGTTGGCTCTGGACGAAACGCAGGTGCCAGAGAACGCGGACAACGAACCGGCACCCGTACATCCTGTGCCGAGCGAAAGGCAACTGCTTTGGAACGAAACCGAATTCTACGGTTTCTTCCACTACGGTATGAACACCTACACAGGCGAAGAGTGGGGATACGGAAACGAGAGTGAAACGACTTTCGCTCCCACTCAGATACCGAATCCCGAGCAATGGCTCACGGCGTGTCAGAAAGCGGGAATGAAAGGCGGCATTGCCGTTGTGAAACACCACGACGGTTTTTGCCTCTGGCCCACATCCACCACAACGCATAATGTAAGCAACAGTTCCAATTACGGCAAACAGACCAACATACCCGAAAAGTTTGGCGAGGCAGCGCGAAAGCTCGGAATGAAATACGGTTTCTATGTTTCGCCGTGGGACAGAAACAGTAAGTATTACGGCACGCAGGATTACATAGACAAGGTGTTTATAAAACAATGCGAGGAACTCGCAAAATATGGCGATGACCAGTTTGAAATGTGGTTTGACGGTGCAAACGGAGGAAGCGGATATTACGGCGGACGCTATACTACTGTCAGCATTGACCGTTATGTTTATTACGATGTCCCCAATCTTCGTTACAAGGTGCACAGCCTCGCAAAAAACTGCGTCATGTGGGGCGTGGGCGGCGAGGCTCGCTGGATAGGAAATGAGGATGGAAAAGCCGGCGAAACCAATTGGGGAATGCACCCGTGGGAAGAAAATACTGCCACATGCGGTACCGGTGTTGAGGATTGCTGGCTTTGGAATGCCGGCGAGAGCGATGCCAAGGCAACAAGCGGGGGCTGGTTCTGGCACAGCGGCGAAACCGTAAAATCTGCAGAGGAACTATTCCAAATGTATATGGAAACAGTGGGCAGAAACTCTACTCTTATTCTTAACTTTCCGCCTAACCAAGCCGGCGTATTGCCCGATGCAGACGTGAAAGTGCTCGAAGAACTCGGCAAGATGATGACCACGCGCCTTGGAACGGATCTCGCAAAAACGGCAACCGTTACTGCAACCGCCACACGCCAACAGGGAAAAAACAGAACTTATGCGGCATCGAATTTGAACGACGGCAGCAAGGATACGTACTGGGCAACGGACGACAATACCACTACCGCCTCGATTACGTTCGACCTCGGCAGCATCAAAACGCTTCACTACGTAGCCCTGCAGGAGTATATTAAGAAAGGACAGCGTGTAAAAGGTTTCAACATCCAATACAGCACGAACGGAAGCTCGTGGACAACGGCGGCAACGGGAATTACCCAAACCACAATAGGTTACAAACGAATAATTCCCCTGAACGGCAGCACAAGTCGCAGCTATTCTGGCGGCGTAAATGCGAGATACGTAAAAATAAACATAACCTCGAGCAAAGCATGCCCCTTGCTCCACACTGTATCCATATATTAAAGAGGAGGAAAAGAACATGAATCACAAAATATATACATTGGCTCTTTCCGCGCTCTCATTAGCTGCTGCGGCACAGACATCCGTAACATTCGACACGCAGGATTATAAAAGCGTAGGGGTTTATGACACATGGGAAGAGTCTCCTTTCCGCACCGGAACGCTTGAAGGCAACGCGCAAGTCATAGACAACTGCTTCAACAATACGGGGGCGGGAATATTAAACAAGACAACAAAAATACTCGGAGTGCAACGCTCGCGATTCGGAAGCAATACGTTCGGCGTGAGAGTGGACTTGAATTCCCCGCTGTCAACTTCCGAAACCACCAAATACGTACATGTGCTGGTTTACAAGCCGAACACTTCGAAAGTAATGCTCGTGGGGTTGGGAAAAAGAGAGTCGTTCACCGAAGAACCTACCGACATAGAGCAATTTTGGGTTGAATCAAATTATAGCATGACCGCAAACCGGTGGTGCGACATGGTTTTCCCGATAAAAACAGTAACGGGTGTGAAAGTTTACAGCTTTGTCATTGTTCCCGATCTTGCTTCGCCTCATACTCTTACGAGCGATTTTGCCTGCTACATAGACCAAATAGAAATAAATTCCAGCTCTTCGCAGCGCAGAGGTCCGTTTACTTCGGACGGAGGTACTGTTACTCCCGACCCGGAACCGACAGACGAAGTTTATTCCGTGAACTTCGACAAAACGCAAACCAATACGCGCGAATCAGGCAGCGCAAGCGGAATAAGATATTTGAAAGGCGTTTCGCTCAAAGGCAGTGATGCGGAATATTCTTACGCTCCCGAAACTACCGATGCCCTTTATCATCTCGTTTACAAGGATGCTACGGCAAGCATTGTCTGGAATGTGAAAGCGGGAAACTCTTACACTCCCGCCGTGAACTATCAGGGCAACTGGATGCACGCTTACGCTTATATAGATTACAATAACGACGGGAAATTTACGCCGGTAATTACAAACAATGTCAATTCTTCCTCAAGCGAAGCCGTTTCCTATTCGGCATACAATGCATCCGATGAGAACACTTTGTACACCACAACCGGGAGTTCTCTGACAGGCGACAGCCGCCAAACCTTGTCCATGCCCGCATTTACCATTCCCTCTTCCACGAAACCGGGTATTTACCGAATGAGATTCAAAGTGGATTGGAATTGTATCGATGCCGGCGGCGGAGACGGGAGCAATTCCGTGAACATGCAGAACATCGTGAACAACGGAGGCGGTATAATCGATGTGCTTCTCAATGTGCACGGCGACAATGTAGTTGTAAACGCGCAGAACCGCAATGGCAGCCTGACCACAAGCGACAATGCTTCGCTCATAAACTATTCCACAGCTTTCGGAAAGAGTTTCGGCATAAAAATAGAACCTGCGCCCGGATTCGAAAACGACAATATTGTGGTGCGCCACGGTTATAATCTGAGCGGAGAGCAATATGTTAACAACAATCGTCAGTGGAGCGAGATAAAATATCTGTCAAGTCAGTTCGGAAACGACGGATCGTTCACAATACCTGCCGACATCGTTGACGGAGATATAAGTATTGTTGGAAACTTTGCCCAGAAAAAATATGTGAGCTTTGACGAATCTGAGGCTATGCCCGATGTGAGCGGAAAGATAAACGTAACACTCACGCGCAAGTTCAGTACACAATATTATAATACCGTATGTCTGCCGTTCTCGCTCAATGAAGCGCAGATTCAGGCGGCTTTCGGCAGTGATGCCAAGGTGTATGCTTACGACAACAGCAGGAATGACGGAGTGATTTACTTTGATTCTTCCGACAAGGTGGTTGCAAATGTGCCTTTCCTCCTGACCACTTCCACCGAAAACGGGGTTTTCAATTTCGACAACGTAACCATTGAAAGCGGAGAACCCGTGGCAACCGGCACAGACTATGATTATGTGGGCAACTATGACGGTAAAATAACTCTGCCATACGGAACATATTTCTTCAATTCCAACACATTCTATCGTTCAATAGGCAAGAGCACGATGAAAGGCTATCGCGCATATTTCAAGGAGCACGAATCAGCCGGCAGTCGCCCCATTAAACTTGTCATAGACGGTATGCCGACGGCAATAGAGAACATTCTTGCTCCCGAAAGCGGCGACGCGGATATTTACTCCACCGACGGAGTGAAGATGCAGGACTTCAAGAACCTGCAAAAGGGAGTATATATAAACGGGCACAACAAAGTGCTGAAAAAGTGAACATTGTTATGAATAAAAAAGAATATACGAAACCCCAAGTCCGCAAGTACAGCGTTGCCGGTGCTACCGCGATGTTTGCCGTGTCTCTTGAGAAAAGTCAGGTGAAAGTAAACGGCAAAAGCGAGTTCGTTAACGGAGGCGTTGACACCGAAGGAAAGGAAGCCCAATCCCGTCATTACGACGGTTGGAACTGGGAAGATTGAAAAAAGACCATGCTTTCCTTGAATGACAGGTGAAAGAACCATACGGCTCGGGCGTTGCTTGAAAAAGTAACGCCCGAACTTTTATCATATAAGGCGTGGCATTCTTTAGAAAGCAATTTTGAAGCGAAACGTAGGGCATAAAAACAAGACAAATCCCGTCGCTTTTTTCAATGGTTCAAATATGTTAAAAAATACAAGGCACTTATTTCAAAACAAGTGCCTTGTATTTTAAAATATATGCCTTGTATTTTTTGCAAGATGCCTTATGTCTCGCAAGCCCCTGTACAAGCCCTTTCCGCTACCCCTTGTGTTTTTGAAATAAATGAGTGTATAATGCCGTTTTTTAACATTGTTTTCCCTCATTTCCCACAAAGCCGTAGGACCAACGGATATGTTTTCCAACCAAACGTATTTGGAAATTTTCTTTTTAAGCCCGTAGGTAAACAAAAATGTAAACCTACGGGCGTGTTTGGGAAAAATGATACAGGGCAAGGCTCTCAGACGCGAAGATGTTTGATGAGGGCGGTACGGAAACCGTGATTTATGCACTTAAATTCGTAACTTTGCGCTAACTATAAACTTTGGCGCACTAAGATGCTTAGTAAAAACGAAATAAAGTTCATTCATTCTCTCGCTCTCAAAAAACGCCGCGACAGCGAAGGGCTGTTTGTTGCCGAAGGTCCCAAACTTGTTGGCGAACTTTGGGGCACTTTCCGCTGCCGCAGCCTTTATGTCGAGGACGGTGCGGATTTGGGTTTTGTGCCCGAGGGAGTTGTTCCCGAATATGTCAGTCATGTGCTCATGGAACGCGCTACACTTTTGACCACTCCGCATTGTGTGCTCGCGGTTTTTGAGAAACCGGAGGACGAGGAGGCTGATAATGTTTCCGCAGTGGCTGAAAGCGAGCTGTGTCTGGCTCTCGACGATATTCAGAACCCCGGAAATCTCGGCACTATCATACGTACTGCCGACTGGATGGGCATACGCCGTGTGTTTTGTTCGAGAGGAACCGCCGATTTATACTCTCCGAAAGTTTTGCAAGCCACAATGGGCTCTGCGGCACGGGTGAAGGTTTCATACACAGACCTTCCCGCCGCGCTCAAAACCTGCAACGCTCCGGTTTGGGGCACATTCCTCGACGGCGAAAACATTTTCGGTGCGCCGCTTGAGCCACGCGGTGTGATAGTTATAGGAAACGAGGGCAACGGTATCTCGAAAGAAGTGGAACAAACCGTTACCCGCCGTCTGTTTATTCCCCCTTATCCCGAAGGACGTACCACCGTGGAAAGCCTGAATGCCGGTATTGCCACCGCCATTACGCTTGCTGCTTTTCGCGGAAGGATGTATAACGAAAAAACAAAGTAAAACCATGGCTTTTGTCCTGTCATATTATACAGAGATACTGATGTTTGCCGGCGCGTGTGCCGTGCTCGGACTTTTGGCATTCGTCCTGTTTCGCACGAAGCTCTATCGCGCCTTGTCGAAGACAGACGGAAACCTGCTTGAAAGCGGCGGAGAAAAATCCATGACCGTGATTATTTGCTGCCATAACGAAGGCGATGCGCTCGAAACCAATTTGCCGAAAATAATGGAGCAGCGCAGTGTGAAATTCGAGGTGGTTGTGGTTGACGATTGTTCTTCCGATTCCACTCCCGAGGTGTTGAAACGCATGGAGAACCGCTATTCGAATTTGCGACATACCTTTGTGCCCGTCACGGCACGCTATGTGAGCCACGCAAAACTTGCCGTATCGCTCGGCGTAAAGGCTGCGCGGCACGAATGGATTGTTATGACCCGTCCCACATGCGCCCCGGTAACGGACTTGTGGCTTAAAGCCATGTCGTCATGCTTTGCTGAGGGCACGGATATAGTTCTCGGTTACGCCAACTACGCAGACGATGACACACTTGCGGCAGGCAGGGCGGTTTTCGAGCGCATGCAATATAATATGACGTGGTATCTTTCGGCTCGACATAAAGCCTGCGGCGGCGACGGAGGTAATATGGCTTTCCGGCGTTCCTTGTTTTTGGAATGCGACGGCTATGCCGATTCGCTTGACAGGGTTTTCGGCGACGATGACCTGCTTGTAAATGCCATGAGTACGGACGGAAATACTGCGGTGTGCTGTGCGCCGATTGCCACAATTCGCGAATATCCCAATAACCTGCGTCGCGCATGGCGCAGATTAAAGCTTGTGCGCACCGCATCGTTTATGCACACGCCGAGACGGGGAAATGCCGCCATGATGTCCGTCAGGTTCTCGAACATAGGGCATTATCTCTGGGCTGTGGGCTGGATTTTGTCGGCGGCAACCTTTTTTGCCTGCGGCTACATGATTGCCGGCACGGCTGTGTGCCTTGCCGCAATACTTATGTCCGTTGCCGATGCGCTGCTGATGAAACATGCCGTTGCAGCAGTGGGGGAAAGAAACTATCTTTTCCTTCTTTGGTGGTACGAGACGGTTCGCCCTCTTGTCTATCCGGTTTGGAAACTGAAAGTATGGCTTAGCCGCAGGGATTTCAAGAGACATATTTAGAAACAAAAACGATTGAAGATATGAAACAACGTATTTTTATTTTCGCTTTCCTTGCTGCCGTGGTCGGTTCAACCTTTACGGCGTTCGCGGGAAAGTATGTGGACATAAAGCTAAAGGTTGACGGCAGGGAGAGAACAGGTGTTTTGTTTCTGCCAACGGGTTTGCGCGCAAATGCGCCCATTGTAACTTGTGTTCATGGCTATGGCGGCACTGCCAATCCTAAACATTTTGATCTTGATCCCGTGGCTGAAAGAGAAGGATTTGCGGTGTTGTATCCGCAGGGTCTGAAAGATCCCAAAGGACATCCCGGTTTCAATGTGGGATATCCCAATCAAAAAGACATGGGTGTGGACGACGTGAAAATGCTAAGCAAAATGACTCAATATGTACAGAAAAAGTACAATCTGAGTAAGGAGAACGCATTCCTAACAGGCATGTCAAACGGCGGAGACATTTGTTATCTTGCCGCGCTCGAGGGACAGAAAACTTTCAAAGCCCTTGCTCCAGTGGCGGGACTGGCTTTTACGTGGTTTTATAAGAAATATGCCATGACCAATCCCCATCCCGTGCCGCTTTTTGAGATTCACGGAACGGAGGACAGGGTTTCCGAATGGTGGGGCGACCCTGAAGGCAAAGGCGGTTGGGGACCTTATCTGTCGGTTCCCATGGCTGTGAACTACTGGGTGGCTCGCAACGGTTGCCACATTGAGAAACGCGACACCATAAAGAGTAAAGATGCCAACAGCAAGCATTATATAATACGTCATTTCTATAGCGGCGGAAAAAGGGATAACGATGTGTGGCTTTACGAAGTGGTTGGCGCACCCCACTGCTGGCATAACGGCGACATTAATACCGGCGAGGAAATCTGGAAGTTCTTCAAAAGATACGTGAAGTAGGTTTTTCCACGCCCAAACATGGTTTTCAAACGTGCAAAGTTTCACATATAATAAAATATGTATGCCCGAGGTTGAACCCTTGGGCATACATATTCATAAGACATGGGAGTTGGCTTTTATTGCAACGGGAGTCGGCGAGCGCGAAACGGGAGGAACGATAAAAGCTTTCAGTAAAGGAAATCTCGTATTGATACCTCCCGGCATGCCGCATGAGTGGCGTTTCGGTACGGATGCCGCCGGCGGAGAAAAGGGCGTTTTGATAACCGTGAATTTTGCCTCCGGGCTTTTTGCAAAACTTGCCAGTGCTTTCCCCGAACTTGAATACATGTCAAAAATGTTCGGTGATTTTTCCACGGCGTGGACTTTCAAGAAAACCCTTTCGGACGCTGTGGGCAGAATAATGGCGAGCATGGCAAACGAGGGCGAGAGCATGAGGGCGGCGAGCCTTGTGGAAATATTGGTTCGCATTGCGGCGGAGCGCAATCCCCTTGTGGCAGGAGTTTCGTCCCACAGAGCCAGGGAATTGGAGCGATGCCGGCAGACTGACGAGTATATTGCCGCCACACCTCTTGCGAAACTCAATGCCGAGGATGCTGCACGGCGGCTGGGTATGCAGCCCACGACTTTCTGCAACTTTTTCAAGAAGAATTACGCCACGAATTTCGTGGACTACATAAACGAGAAGAAAGTGGAAAATGCTTGCGCTCTTATAAAGAAAGGAGGGCGCACGTTGCAATCGGTTTGCGGCGAAAGCGGATTCAACAGTATGGTTTATTTCATACGAATATTCAAGCGCGTGAAAGGCATAACGCCGGCACGATGGGCGAGAGAAAACTTCTCCTCCGGCGTGGATTAGCCGCCTTTGCCCGTAAGTAGGGTTTTATATCCCGTAAGTTTGTTTCGGAAGCCCGAAAAGCCTTTCCTGAGCGGCAGAAAATCTACTCAAAAAGGGGTAAAAAATCCACTTTTGTAAGTTGTTGTTTTTCAGCCATTCCGAAAGACGAAAAATATAAGGCATATATTTTAAAACAAGTGCCTTGTATTTTTTGCGATAAGCCATGTGTGTTTTTTCATGTCCTTTTGCGATGAAAAAATAAGGGGAGTAGGGGACGTTTTCCTGTGCATGAATTGCGCGGTGTCCCGTCCGCATTTTTCTTTATTTTTTGTGGCGGAAAAATAAAAGAAAACGGGGCGCATGTCGTGCGTCCCGTAAAACGTTATGTCTTGTTGGAAAAATCTGCAGCGGATTGTGCGGCAGATTTTATTCAAAGTAGAACGTAATCATCACCATGCTCGACTTTGCGGAGTTCACTGCCTCGGAATATGCAAGCTTGGTTTTGTCTATAAGGTCTTTGCGGTTTTTGTCAAGAATGTCGTTGAGCCCCACGCAGAACTTTATTTCCGGAATTAGTTTGAAGAACGGCATATAGAAATCGCATCCCAAACCAAATTCGGCGTATAGCGAAAGCGGTTTCGTTAGAATGGCATCCTGTTTGTGGCTTGTCAGGTCGTATGTGGCGTTTAGTCCGGCAAGCAGATAGGGACGGTGGTTGTTGAAACGCAGTGCGCTGAATTTTATGTCGGCAGGCACGGAAATCAATGTCGATTTCATGGACTCCGATACCTCTTTGCCCGAAACCTGTTCGCGGAACGTGAGGTGTTTTTGTCCGAAACTGATTGTGGGAGTAGTGCGAAGCGCAAAATATTTGTTCAACCTCCATTCGCCGAGAACTCCAATGCTGAAACCTATGTCGCCTCTGTCGTTGGCGGCATACCACTGTTCGCCCGTGGTTTCGTTTATGTGCCCGTTGTTTTCAAAACTCATGCTTTGCGAATGCACCGCGCAGAGAAAACCGTAGTGAAAGCGACGATTGTCAATGTATGGTTTGTTCTGCACCTTGCGTGTCTGGGCGTACATGTCTGTTGCCATGACCGCCAAAGCCGCCATTAAAAACGCTATATGTTTCAGTTTGCACCTCATAACTCATCTTTGTAAACGCGCCAAGGGGCTGTTTATTGTCTTTGTGCCGCAAGAGCATAACGGAAAATTCATTAACTTTGCAACAATTCGCAACAAAACAAGAACATCCTATTTATATGTCTGACGAAAACAACGAAAAAGAATTTCATTCGCAATACGTTCCCGAAATCACCGACAACGGCGGAATAATAAGGCGTTTGCCGGGAATGTATGAGAATTGGTTTCTGGATTATGCAAGCTATGTGATTCTGGAACGCGCAGTGCCTCATCTCGACGACGGATTGAAACCGGTGCAAAGGCGCATATTGCACACCATGAAACGCATGGACGACGGAAGATATAACAAGGTGGCGAATATTGTGGGCGAGACAATGAAATTCCATCCGCACGGCGATGCTTCGATATACGATGCTCTTGTTCAGTTGGGGCAGAAAAATCTGCTTATAGACACTCAGGGAAACTGGGGAAACATTCTTACCGATGACTCGGCGGCAGCTCCGCGTTATATTGAGGCAAGGCTTTCGAAATTTGCCCTTGACGTGATGTTCAATGCCAAAACCACAGAATGGAAACTCTCATACGACGGGCGAAACGAAGAACCCGTAACGCTCCCTGTGAAATTCCCTCTGCTTTTGGCGCAAGGTGTTGAGGGCATTGCGGTGGGTTTGTCGTCCAAGATACTGCCTCACAACTTCAACGAGATTTGCGATGCCGCCGTGAACTATCTTCATGGCGAAGAATTCAACCTATATCCCGATTTCCCCACAAGCGGCTACGTGGATGTCTCGCGCTACAACGACGGAATGCGTGGCGGAAACGTAAAGGTGCGTGCGAAAATCGAGAAACTCGATAACAAAACGCTTGTCATCACGGAAATTCCTTTCGGAAAGAATACGCAGACGCTTATTGACTCAATTTTGAAAGCCAATGACAAGGGAAAAATAAAAATACGCAAAGTAGAGGACGTTACGGCGGCAAATGCGGAAATACACATACATCTTGCGCCAGGCACAAGCGGAGACAAGACCATAGATGCCCTTTATGCGTTTACCGATTGCGAAGTTAGCATTTCGCCCAACTGTTGCGTGGTGGAAAACAACAAGCCCCACTTCCTCACGGTGAGCGATGTTTTGAAGAGAAGCGTGGAAAGGACCAAGCATCTCCTGAAAATGGAACTCGAAATACGCCGCGCGGAATTGCAGGAACAGTTGTTCTTTGCCTCACTCGAGAAGATTTTCATAGAGAAACGCATATATAAGGAAAAACAATTCGAGCAGGCTCCCGATTTAGACACAACGGTTGCGTTTATTGACTCGAAACTCGAACCATATAAGAAAGATTTCGTGCGCGAAGTGAAACGCGAGGATATTTTGAGGCTTCTCGAGATAAAGATGCAGCGAATATTGAAGTTCAACAAGGATAAAGCCGACGAACTCATGGCTCGCATTAGCGAAGAAATAGTGAAAATAGAAAAAGATCTTGAGAATATTGTTCAAGTAGCCGTAAACTGGTACAACATGATCAAGGCTAAGTATGGCGCAAACTATCCGCGTCTCACCGAAATCCGTTCGTTCGACACCATTGAGGCTGCAAAGGTTGTGGAAGCCAATGAAAAACTCTACATAAACCGTGCTGACGGATTTATCGGCACAGGTTTGAAGCACGATGAGTTTGTTGAGAATTGTTCCGACATAGATGATGTGATAATATTCTATCGCGACGGAACTTATAAGGTAACGCGCGTTGCCGATAAGCTTTTTGTGGGCGAAACCGAGCGTTCAAAGAAAGAAAAACGCAAAGTTGAGATAATTCATCTCGCGGTTTTCCGCAAAAACGACAAACGCACAACCTATAATGTGGTATATCGCGACGGAAAGGCGGGAACTTATTTCTACAAACGTTTTAATGTTACGTCCATAACCCATGACCGCGAATACGATCTCACACTTGGCACACCCGGAAGCCGTGTGGTTTATTTTACTGCCAATCCTAATGGCGAAGCCGAGGTAATAAAGATTGCGCTCAAGCCGAGTCCGAAAATCAAGAAGCTGTCGTTTGAATGCGATTTCGGCGAATTGCAGATAAAAGGTCGGCAAAGTCGCGGAAATACTCTGACAAAAAACGACGTGTATCGCATAACGCTCAAAAGCCACGGCGTTTCAACCCTCGGCGGATGCAAGATTTGGTTTGACAAAGACGTTAATCGTTTGAATATTGACGGTTGCGGCGATTATATAGGCGAATTTCATGGAAGCGACAGGATTCTTGTGGTTCTGGAGGACGGCTCGTTTTATACCACGGACTTTGATTTGAGCAATCATTACGAACCCGGTATAATAAGAATGGAGAAATATGACGAAGCCAAGGTTTGGACTGCTTTGCTTTTCGATTCTTCGCAGAACGATTTCCTTTATCTGAAGCGTTTCAACTTTGAACGTGCGTCCAAGAAGCAGAATTTTCTTGGCGAAGATGCAAAATCCAGGCTCGTTTGTCTATCTTCCGACGAATATTCGCGTTTCCGCATAACTCTCGGGGGAGATGACAGCTTCCGCGAGCCGATAGAAATTGAAGCCAGCGAGTTTGTGGGCGTGAAGAGCTTCAAAGCGCGTGGCAAGAGAGTAACAACTTTCAATGTTGAAGCCGTGGAGCAGATACCATCTCTGTTAAAACCGCAGGAAACTCCCGAAACGGAAAGCGCAGAAAGCATCGAAGAGGGTGAGGAAGAGGAAAAAGAACCTACATTATTCGAATAAGCGTTTGCAGGTCAAACAAAAGTGCGGCTTTGTCCTTCAAAGAATAATTTTCGTAACTTTGCTTTCGGAATATGCGGCGTTTGCAAATGGCACACGTGGCGATGTTTCGTAAATAAACACATGATAAATATGACTCAGAGACTTTTGATTTATAATACGCGCACTCGAATGAAACAAGCATTCGAGCCGCTCACTCCCGGAAGGGTTGGAATGTATGTTTGTGGTCCTACAGTTTATGGCGATCCCCATCTTGGTCATGCACGTTCGGCTATAACTTTCGACGTGGTGTTTCGCTATTTGCAGCATATAGGATATAAGGTAAGATATGTAAGGAACATTACCGATGTGGGGCATTTGGAGCACGACGCTGACGAAGGTGAGGATAAAATAGAGAAGAAAGCCCGCCTTGAAGAGCTTGAACCCATGGAAGTGGCTCAATATTATACGAACCGTTACCATGATGCCATGAAGGCTCTCAATGTTCTTCCGCCCAGCATCGAACCTCATGCCACGGGACACATTATAGAGCAGGAAGAACTGGTAAAGAAAATTCTCGATAACGGTTTTGCTTATGAAAGCAACGGCAGTGTTTATTTCGATATTGAGAAATATAACACCAAACACCATTACGGCGTGCTCTCGGGGCGTAATCTTGACGACATAATCAATGAAAGTCGCGACCTTGCCGGTATTGGCGAGAAACACAATCAGGTTGATTTCGCTTTATGGAAGAAAGCGCAGCCCGAACATATAATGCGCTGGCCCTCGCCATGGAGCGACGGATTCCCGGGATGGCACACCGAGTGCACCGCAATGGGCAGAAAATATCTCGGAAACCATTTCGACATTCATGGAGGCGGTCTCGATCTCGTATTCCCCCACCACGAATGCGAGATAGCGCAAGCCGTGGCTTCGCAAGGCGATGAGATGGTTCGCTATTGGATGCACAACAACATGATAACTGTGAACGGGCAAAAAATGGGCAAAAGTCTCGGCAACTTCATAACTCTCGAGGAGTTCTTTACGGGCAATCATCCCAAGCTTACAAGTTCCTATTCGCCCATGACCATTCGTTTCTTCATTCTCCAGGCTCACTATCGCAGCACAGTGGACTTCTCAAACGAGGCATTGGCTTCGAGCAAGAAGGGACTTGACAGAATGATGGACGCATACGCAAATCTTTCGAGAATAACGCCCAAAGACGGCGGCGAAATCACTCTTAAAGATGTTGAGGCACTGAAAGATAAATGCTATGAGGCAATGAACGATGATTTCAATACACCTATATTGATAAGCCACCTGTTTGATGCCTGTCATACCATAAACCAATTGGCTGACGGGCAGAAAACCATAGCGCCCGATGCTCTCGAGGAACTGACAAAGCTGTTCTCGGCGTTCGCTTTCGATGTTCTCGGATTGCGCAAGGAGGCTTCTTCAAACGAAGGCAGGGAAAAATCGTTCGGTGCGGCAGTTGATTTGTTGCTTGAAACTCGCCAGAAAGCCAAGGCTGCAAAAGATTGGGCTACGAGCGACCGTATTCGCGACGAACTTGCGCGTCTCGGTTTCGAAGTAAAGGACACGAAGGATGGAGCCACTTGGAAACTCAACAAGTAAGCCCTTAAAGAAATACAAATCTACGGAAAGTGCATTCGCGGTCATTATGCGGATGCACTTTCCTTATTATATAAGTTGTATGCCGGGAAACCTCGCGGCGGCACGCCGTTTTATTTGAAACAGCCCCGTGCTTCCGAAAAGCTTTCCCCGTATGTCTGCCATGTCAAGGCGTGGTCTGCATTTCTGAAACCGTTAATCAAAAAAGCTTCGGATTACGAACGATGCAAGGCGTTTCATGCCATAATCCGCATGTCTGAAAATGCGCATGATTCCACTTGTTTTTCCATTTGTAAAAGGACACGAAAAAACACACATGGCTTGTTGTGAAAAATACAAGGCATATATTTTAAAATATAAGGCACTTATTTTAAAATATATGCCTTATATTTTTCGCTTTTCCAGATACTTGAAATACAATGACTTATAGAAGTGAGAAAAACAGCCGTTTTCAAGCTGTTTTTGCAGGTGAAAAATCCTTCAAAATTGTTCTCCGAATACCGAAACGGGAAACCCTTTGCGCTGCGAGGATTTTCTGTTATTATAACAGGCATTCCGCTACGAACATCTGCCTTGTGTGCAAAAAACTGCCGAATATGCCCGGCGACGTATGGGCATTCGTTCCGAATTTAAGAGTAACGACTGCCCAAAACAAGCGTTTCCGCCGGTGCGCGGTGGCAATTTCTAGTGTAGATAAGAGCGTATGTGCAAAAATATTCGGGTATATGTTGGCAGTTTCCCGATTTTTTTGTTCCTTTGCACCGCTTTCCGCGTAGCCGCTGGCAAGAAAAATCGAGTGGCTTGTTTATGCTGCGTTGGGGACGACAAACAATTTTATTTACAAAAGATGGTAGATCTAATTAAAGTTGCTGAAGAAGCATTTGCTACAGGCAAAGAATTTCCCGCATTCCGTCCGGGCGATACAATAACCGTGGCATACAAAATCGTCGAGGGTAACAAAGAGCGTATCCAGATGTTCCGTGGAATCGTAATCAAAATTAGCGGACATTTGAACCAGCGTCGTTTCACTGTTCGCAAGATGAGCGGCACCGTAGGCGTGGAGCGTATCTTCCCTATCAGTTCTCCGAACATCGAGAGCATAGAAGTAAATAAACGTGGTAAGGTTCGCCGTGCGAAACTTTACTATCTGCGTGCACTTACCGGTAAAAAGGCACGTATCCGTGAGAAAAAGACCAACATTAACAAGGCTTGATAATCACGCAAACGTTTAGATAAACGAAAACCGGCAGATTTCTTTACGAAATCTGCCGGTTTTGTTTTCCCCGCACGGGGCTTTTTCTGTATGTCATGGCTTGAAAAAACGAAAATAAAAATCCCCGCTCCTGCGAAAAGAAAGCGGGGAAAGCTTATGAAAAGAAATTTTGTGGTCTTGTCCTTATTTCACACGGTTTACGTATGATCCGTCGCGAGTGTCAACCTCTATAGTCTCGCCTTCGTTAATGAAAAGGGGAACGCGAACCGTAGCACCTGTTTCGACAGTGGCGGGTTTTGTGGCGTTAGTGGCAGTGTCGCCTTTAAGTCCCGGTTCTGTGTATGTGATTTTCAAAACAGTTTTAACGGGCATCTCGGCATAAAGAATAGTTTCACTTGAAGCATCGCTCACAACGTCAACTATGTCGCCTTCTTTCATGTAGTCAACGCCTGTGATAAGGTTATGCTCAATGACAACATCGTCCCATGTTTCCTGATTAAGGAAATGATATTGGTCGCCGTCGGCATAAGAGAATTGGTAAGGGCGGCGTTCCACTCTCACGTCCTCGAGAGCTTCACCGATATTGAAACGTTTTTCGAGCACACGCCCTGAAACAACATCTTTCAATGTTGTACGCATGATGGTGTTGCCCTTTCCCGGTTTTACATGCAGGAAGTCAATGCAAAAATAGAGCTTGCCGTCCATGCGGATGCAAGTGCCTTTTTTGATGTCTTGTGATTTAATCATAATCTATGTATTCAAATTATTGTGTTTCTAATTGTAGTAATTCCCGAAAACGGGGTTGCTTTATGAAAAACGGTGCAAAGTTATGATTTTCTTGCATATTATGGGGTCGGGGTCGTAAAAAAATGCAGATATGCGGCAATATTATTGCGCGTGCTTTGGGCAAATAGAAAAAAATCCCTAAATTTGCAGCCCGAAAGTGCGTCTTAATCAGTAAAGACGTGCAGAGCTTTGAATTAAAATAAAATATATAAGACAATGAAACGTACATTTCAACCTCACAATCGTAAGAGAAAAAATAAACATGGCTTCCGCAGCCGTATGCAAACTGCTAACGGTCGCCGTGTGCTTGCTGCACGTCGCGCAAAAGGACGTAAGAAGCTGACGGTTTCTGACGAAGTTCACGGAAAGAACTAAGCATTCCGGACTTCAATCCGCAATAAACTAAGAGAAGTGGAGGTTTGGAAACTCAAGCCTTTGCTTCTTTTGTGTTTTTATATCCTTGTTCGTATTTACACGCAATCAGCAACTCCGCCACCTGTCTATGACGCTAAAGGAACTTTATGACAAAATGACAAGCCGCTATCTGTGGGGAAATATTCTGGCTATGATTTTGGTCATAGCCCTCATCATATTTCTTACACTGAAAGGGCTGGACATTTATTCACGCCATGGCGAGGAAGTAACCGTTCCCCGACTCAAGGGAATGACATACGACGAAGCCCGTAAAAGTCTTGAGGCTGTGGGACTGGTGTGTGTCGTTGCCGACTCGGGATATGTGCCTCGCTATGCGGCGGGCACGGTGCTCGATCAGGGAATAGAACCCGGCATGAAGGTGAAAGCGGGAAGAGAAGTGTCGCTTACGGTAAACGCTTCCTCACCTCCCACTATCGTAATGCTTGATCTTGCCGACAACAGCTCGCTTCGCGAAGCACAATCGCGTCTTGAAGCACTCGGATTCAAACTTACTCCTCCCGAATACATAAACGGAGAAAAAGAGTGGGTGTATGGAGTGAAAAGCAATGGCAAAAACGTTGTGGCAGGTACGCGAGTGTCGGTTACTTCTGTGCTTACGCTTGTGGTTGGAAACGGACTTACCGATGACGATATGAGCGAAGAAGACTCGCTTGAAACCGAATGGGAATACGGAGAGGAAATAAATTTTGACGAAAATTCGAATGATGGAGGAATTTTGGCGGAATAGGCTCTGCGATGCTTATGAGGGCGATGATGTTCTCGATGATGATGGAGACGAAAACGGTCAACTGTATGAACATTTCAGAATGATTGCCGACAAAGGACAACAGCTTCTGAGAATAGACAAGTTTCTTTTTGTTCATTTGCCCGGCACCTCGCGCAACCGCATACAACTTGCGGCGAAGGCGGGGTTCGTTCATGTTAACGAGCGTCCCGTAAAGAGCAATTACAGGGTTAAACCCGGAGATGTGGTAACACTTCTTCTCAATCGTCCGCGTTATGACAACAGCATAGAACCGGAAAACATTCCGCTCGATATTGTTTATGAAGACAACGACGTTATTGTTGTCAACAAGCCTGCAGGAATGGTGGTTCACCCGGGACACGGAAATTATACAGGCACACTTGTGAACGCTATAGCCTGGCATTTGAAAGACAATCCGGGATATGATCCAAACGATCCCGCTGTGGGGCTCGTGCATCGCATAGATAAAGATACTTCCGGGCTTTTGGTTGTTGCAAAAACGCCTGAAGCAAAAACAAGTCTCGGAGTGCAATTCTTTAACAAGACAACGCGCCGACGCTATGAGGCTCTTGTGTGGGGAGATCCGGGAAATGATGAAGGAAGAATAGAAGGAAATATTGCGCGAAACCCAAGAAACCGTTTACAGATGAGTGTGTTCGCTCCCGATAGCGGAATTGGCAAGTCGGCAGTTACACATTATAAGGTTTTGAAGCGTTTCGGTTACACAACTCTCGTGGAATGTCGCTTGGAAACGGGACGTACTCATCAGATTCGCGCACATTTTACTCACATAGGGCATCCTCTTTTCAACGACGAGCGTTACGGCGGCTCACAGATAATACGTGGCAAAAGTTCGGGCAGCTACAAACAGTTTGTAATGAATTGCTTTGCAGTTTGTCCACGTCAGGCTTTACACGCCGCTACTCTTGGCTTCTATCATCCCGTATTAAAGAAAGAAATGGACTTTTCCGCTCCTATGCCCGAGGATTTCAAGACGCTTTTGGAGCGTTGGGAGAGATTTTCCGAGGCATCGTCGAGATAGAAAATAACTTCAGATAAAAACGAAAACAGAAAAATCAACGCGGGAAACAGGCTTCGAATGCACTTCCCGCTTAAATAATATAACGTATATGAAACGTATAATAGCAATTGTGGCAGGAGGAGATTCCTCCGAGCATGATGTGTCTATGCGCAGCGCACAAGGCATAAAATCTTTTCTTGAAAATCAACCCTACGACACTTATATCGTTGAAGTGCGCGGAACAAATTGGAATGCTCACCTTAATGACGGCACTTCTGCGCCTGTTGATCGTAACGATTTCTCGTTTGTTGACGGCGGCAAACGCATTCGTCCCGATTTTTCTTATATCACCATCCACGGAACTCCCGGCGAAAACGGAATAATCGAGGGATATTTTGATTTGATAGACATGCCGTACTCCACAAGTGATGTTCTTGTCGAGGCAATGACCTTCAACAAATATGCGTTAAACCAGTTCCTGCGCTCGCTTGGCGTTAGCATTTCCGACAGCGTGCTTTTGCGCAAAAATCAGCCGCGTCGCTACACGAACGAAGAGATTGTGGAACGTCTCGGATTGCCTTGCTTTGTGAAACCGAACGCCGGCGGAAGCAGCTTTGGCGTTTCGAAAGTTAAGGAAGCCGATGAACTTGAGCCTGCTATTCAAAAAGCCATGGCAGAAAGCCCCGAAGTTATGGTTGAATCCTTTATGAAAGGCACGGAAATAACCTGCGGATGCTACAAAACAAGCAAAACCGCCTGCGTGTTCCCTATAACGGAGGTCGTAACCGACAACGAATTTTTCGATTACAATGCCAAATATAACGGACAGGTCAAGGAAATCACTCCCGCCCGTCTCTCACCCGAAACAACAGAGCGCGTCAAGAAAGAAACGCTCAATATATATGAATTGCTCGGTTGCAGAGGAATCATCCGCATTGACTACATTCTTACGGGCGAGAAAGGAAACGAAAAAATAAACATGCTCGAAATAAACACTACTCCCGGCATGACCGCCACGAGTTTTATTCCACAGCAAATCAAAGCCGACGGAAAAGACATAGGTTGTGTGCTTGCGGAAATAATAGAAGACTGTCTCGAAAATCGTTAAGCTTATGGTTATTCCAAAAGAATTTGACGAAATCCGCCCCTATACTCCCGAGGAACTTCCTGCGGCTTACGATGCGTTGCTTTCCGACCCGCAGTTCACGGCTGTGCTCGCGCAATTGTTCCCCGGAGTGGATCTGAAACTCATTGCCGCCAAACTTCGTTCCTGCAAAACCAATCAGCAGGTGCAGGAAGTTATGATTTACGACCTGATTACAAAAATAGAAAAGGAATGTACCGACGGCGTGGATATGGACAGTAGTTGTATAGAGCCGGATAAACGCTACACTTTCGTATCAAATCACCGCGACATAGTACTCGATTCGGCCTTCCTCTCAAAGAAACTGCTCGAAAACCGTTTCCCCTGTACCGTGGAGATAGCCATTGGAGACAACCTTCTTGTTTATCCGTGGATTCGCAGGCTTGTCAGAGTCAACAAATCGTTCATCGTGCAGCGTTCACTGCAAATGCGCGAGTTTTTGGCAAGTTCCGCACGGATGAGCAGGTACATGCACTTTGCCGTAAACCAAAAGCACGAAAACATCTGGATTGCTCAGCGCGAGGGAAGGGCAAAAGATTCCGACGATCGCACACAAGATTCCATTTTGAAGATGATGGCTATGGGCGGCGAGGGAAATGTGGTTGACAGACTCAAAGATCTCCACATAGTTCCCCTTTGCATTTCATACGAATACGACCCTTGCGACTATCTCAAGGCTTCCGAATTTCAGCTTAAGCGCGACAATCCCGATTATGTCAAGACGCGCGAGAACGATTTGCTTAACATGCGCACCGGTATATACGGTTACAAAGGCAGAGTTCACTATTATTGCGCACCGTGTATAGACGAATGGCTTTCGAAACTTGATGCTTCCATGAAGAAAAACGAGGTATTCGAAGCTGCAGCCCGCCACATTGACAGCGAAATATTCAAAAATTACAGATTGTATCCCGTAAACTATGTGGCTGCGGACATGTTGGAAAACTCATCGCGTTTCGCCTCGAAATATTCGGATGAGGATAAGAAAAAGTTTGAAGACTACATAGCTTCGCGCCTCGCAAAAATAGATATTCCGAACAAGGACAACAGTTTTCTCCATGAGCGCATGCTCACAATGTATGCAAATCCCACACTGAACCATTACAAAACAACGGGCGTGCTTTAATGTAAGAAAGCGTCCGCCACAGACAATCGCAAACATGACAACGGAGAAAATATACAAAACCCGAACGCAAAACAGGAGGGTATTTTAGACGTTTTGTATGTTGTTGTGTTTCAGTTGTCTGTAATGGCAAAAAATACAAGGCACTTATTTTAAAATAAGTGCCTTGTATTTTAAAATATATGGCTTGTGTTTTTTACAACGTGCCTTATGTTTTTTCCTACAAGGTAAATCTTTTTCTTCAAGTGCATATATATGCCAACAAGGATACGTTTTATACGAAAAATCAGATGGTTTATCTTTTCTCTTTCAGACGTGTTTCCAAACTACCGGCGTTAAAAAGTTGGTGAGAGGCTTGGAATCTTGTAACTTTGCCTTTGAAAGGTTTTTACGGCGGTTGTGGCACGGGTGTTTGTGCTTACTGCCGAGATGAAATGCGGGAATGCTCCGGCGCGAACAGTGTTCCGATGTGCGGTGCGGGTTTCCTTGCAGCCTTTAAGGTTTTGTGAAATCCATGAATTTGAAAAAGAAACAGATATGATAGTACCGGCACGATGGGATACGGATAATTTTTATATTAAGGTGGGAAATCTGATTGCAGAGGGCGGTTTGAACAAATCTTTTCTCCTGCGCGAAATGGCTCATGCCCGGGAAGAGCATTATGATTTGCTTTATCTGAAAGGCGTTAACCTGCCTTGCGATTGCTTGTCGGAGAATGTTATTCTGGCAGATGAGAAAGTTGTTTACGTTCAGGTGAACAGCGGACGCGAAACGCCTGTTGACGATGAGCGTGTGGCTTCCGCGCTTAACAGTCCGCTGACGGAGTAGCTGCTCCAACTGTCTTACGAAAGCGGAAAATACTCACGCTATCGTTTGGATGAGAACTTCCCGAAGTCCGTATTCGATACGTTGTACAGATTATGGTTTGTACGTTCGCTGAATGGCGAGATTGCAACGGATGTTCTTGTTTATAGCGAGGGCGGACACGTTTTGGGAGTGCTTACTTACAAGATAAACGAAAATGAAGCGGAAATAGGCATTGTGGCAGTAAGTCCCGAGGCGGCGGGAAAGGGTATCGGTTCAAAGCTGATGCAGTCTTTTTTGTCGCGCATGGCTTTGGGCGTTAAAATAAGCGTTGCCACACAGAAGCGTAACCGTGTTGCCTGTCATTATTACGAGAAAAACGGGTTTCATATCGAATCTGTTACTAACGTTTACCACCTTTGGATAAAGTGAAACCAGAATATTTTCCAGGAGAGCACAGACACTAAAAAACGCACCGTTTAACGGTGCGTTTTTTAGTGTCTGTTTCGTAAACAGTGCTTATTTCTTGCCGAAATAACGGTCGAGCAAACCTTTGAAACCGCGTCCGTGGCGTGCTTCGTCCTTTGCCATTTCGTGCACGGTGTCGTGTATTGCGTCGAGATTCAGTTCTTTTGCGCGTTTAGCTATACGGAATTTGTCGGAGCAGGCACCTGATTCTGCGGCAGCGCGTTTTTCGAGATTTGTTTTGGTGTCCCAAACCACGTCGCCGAGGAGTTCTGCGAATTTAGCAGCGTGTTCTGCCTCTTCAAAAGCGTAACGTTTGAACGCTTCTGCTATTTCGGGATAACCTTCACGGTCTGCCTGACGGCTCATAGCCAGATACATTCCCACTTCTCCGCATTCGCCTTGCCAGTGAGCGTTCAAATCTTTTATCATTTCATCATCGCAACCTTTTGCTACGCCTATTACGTGTTCGGTTTCGAATTTCAATTCTTCGTTTTCGTCTACTTCTTGAAACTTGGAAGCCGGAGCGTGGCAAATCGGGCATTCTTTCGGAGCTTCGGTACCTTCATAAACATAACCGCATACGGTGCAAATAAATTTCTTCTTCATGACTCTGTTCTTTTTAATTGTTATGTAAAAGTTTATTTGTCTCCGCCCCGTTTCTTATTGGGGGAAGACGCAAAGGTACGGCGACTTTTTGAATTGACAAAATATTTTCGTAAAAAATTTAGGGGCTGTCTGAAGTGCCGCCTTTTTATTAATTTTGCAAAAGGCTTATATGGTCTTGAAAACATCCTACTTTTTATACTAAAGAACGATATGTCTAAGAAAACAGTTGATTCCCGCAGCGAAAAGGTTTTTGATTTTCTTGCGCAGATAGCAGAGCATAACGACCGTGATTGGTTTAAGTCCCACCGCAGTCTGTATGATACCGCGACAGAGGCTTTTAATGAAATTGTGGAAGGACTTATCGCAAGGATTTCGGAGTTTGAGCCGGAGGTGGGGCGGCTTTCTCCGCACGATTGCACTTACCGCATTTACAGAGACGTGCGTTTCAGCAACGACAAGCGTCCTTACAAATTGCACATGGGGGCTTATATCAATTCGCACGGCAAGAAGTCAATGCACGGAGGCTATTACATACATTTCCAACCCGGAAATTGCTTCGCTGCAGGCGGATGCTACTGTCTGGATAACAAGACGCTGAAAGCCATAAGGGAAAGTATTGTTGACAATTTGGACGAATTCAGAAACATAGTTGAAAAAAACGAATTCAAAAGCCTTTTCCCGGTTATCGGCGAGGAGCGTTTGAAAACCGCTCCCAAAGGTTTTCCGAAAGATTTTCAATATTTAAGTTACCTGCAGCCTAAGGATTACTCTGTTTCCACACCTGTTGATGACGATCTTCTGCTTTCGAAGGGCTGGGAGGAGAAAGTTGTGGAAATTTTCAGGGAAATGAAACCGCTGCTCGATTTTGTGAATTATACAGTTGATGATTACGAATAAAAAAGCGCGAATTATTTCGCGCTTTTACTATATCCCACGGTGTTGTTGAGCATTGGCACTTGTTTGGGAGTGAGTTTCAGTTGCTCCGCAAGGGTTTCGTTGTCCATTGTTGCCCTCGGGCAGCAAGCCCATCCCGCAGCCGAACAGATTAGACAGATGTTCTGGCTCACATAGCCCGCATCGGCAAGTCCGAACTTGTTGGGCATGTTGCCGAATTTGGCTCCGTTGCTCACCAATACCAATGACAGCGGGGCTTTTGCCACGAATTCCTGTCCGCGAGCCACGGCGGAACGCAGGTCTTGGTTGCTGCGCAGTTCGAGTGTGTTGGTTTGCGCATTCCAATAGTATGCACCGTCTTTGCGAATGACAAAAATCTCCACGTCTTGCTTGTTGAGAGCCGACGGTGCCGTGCGCTTGCCGTCTTCGCGGTTAATGCCGTTTGCAGCCCAAAGAAGTGTGGCGAGGTCTTGGTTGTTGAAATCTTTTTCTGTGAAATCGCGCACCGAGTGTCGGTTCTGAAGTGCGTCGATAAGCGTGGTTTTCAACGTCTTGTCGGGTTGTGGAAGTTTTATGTCGTTTTGTGCCGAGCAAACCGAGGCGGCTGCCATTGAAACTGCCACGGCAAAATTGCGTAAAAGTGAAATGTTCATTGTTTTCCTGTTTTATATGTCGCGGTAAAATTACTATTAATTTGCGCAATCCGCAAGTTCCGGCGCATGGCTTTTGGATTTTTTAAGCAGCAGTAAATTTTTCTGCACACATTTTGAAGCAAAAAAAATATAAGGCACTTGTTTCAAAACACAAGGCATTTGTTTCAAAATATGTGCCTTGTATTTTAAAATATATGGCTTGTATTTTTCGCGAAAATGGGAACGTTGATATTCAAGAACTTAGCGAATGCGATTTTGGGGCTTTTCGCATGGTTTGCAACGTATGTGTTTTTCCCGGTTTTTGCGATATTCCCGAAATATATTAATGGAGTTCGGCGAAAAAACCTTAACTTTTTCCGATTAAGTCGCGGTGCACGCTGCTGTTGCCGATTTGTGGTAGATTTGCAGCGTTTTGTAATAGGCATAACATGGATAATGTGGAAATTTTCAAAGTGCGCGAATGCCGCGACGAGTATGTTGCGGCGGTAAACCGCCTTTTGAGGCAGCTTGACGGAGAAAGCCCCGTGTTCACACGGAGCAATCTCGAAACTATCGCAGGTTCGGAGGCAAGCTGTTTGTTTTTGCTTTCGTGCGGCGGGGAGATTGTGGGAATGGCAAGCCTGTGCGTCTATGCTTCGCCCATTGGCAGAAAAGCGTGGATAGAAGATGTGGTTGTTGATTCCCGTTTTCGCGGGCGTTCGTTCGGAAAATTTCTTGTCATGCACATTCTCGAGCGTGCACGGAAGCTCGGAAGACTCACAGTTATGCTCACGTCGCGCCCTTCGCGCATTGCCGCCAACGCGCTCTATCGTTCCGTGGGTTTCGAAACCAAGGAAACCAACGTTTATATAAAGAAGATTTAGCGGGGCAGGCTCATGCGTCGTTTTGCCGGCGCACAGAATTTCCGTGGCAAAGCCTTTTTTTAAGCCAAATATCCGTAACTTTGCACCGACTGCGGTTTGCATTCCGCCCCCGAAAGGGCGTGTTCATGCAATTAAAAGGGAAGCGGGTGGGAATCCCGCACAATCCCGTTGCCGTGTGTCTCTCGGAAAGTGCCGTGTGCGCTTTCGCCATGTCCCTTGAGGACAATGTTTCGCCGTACCTGCGGGTATGAAAGCCATTGCAGCCGTTGGCTGTGAGAAGGTGTGAAACATGACGAGCCGGAAGACCTGCCGCAGCCCATAACTGTTCGGTACCTGCGAGGACGGGAGCGGACAACATGGCGGAAGCATGCCCAGGGCGTTCTTCCCAAGGCGGTGTGTGGGGAACTGTGCCGCCAGTGTTGTCGTATGTGTTCTGTTTCCTTTCGGAGCCAACCTTTATAGCAGAAGGAAACAGATGAAGAAATATATATATATATTGTTGTTTTGGTTTTCCGGCGTATATGCGCAGGAGCAACCCGCATTGCGCGACACCATTACCGCTCCCGCTCTGTCCGAAGCGGTGGTGAGCGTGCAGCGCAAAGCATACGCCATGACTTCGCAGCAGACTCTCTCCGGCGAAAACCTGAGACGCATGAATTCATACAGCGTAGCCGATGCCATGCGATACTTCTCGGGCGTGCAGCTCAAGGACTACGGCGGAATAGGCGGGCTGAAAACCATAGATGTACGCAGCATGGGAACGGAACATACCTCTGTGAGCTATGACGGAGTGCAGATGGTGAACGCGCAAAACGGTATTGTGGATCTCGGAAAGTTTTCGCTCGCAAACATAGGCGGAATAACCCTCAGTAATGGCGGAAACGGCAGTATTTTCAAGCCTGCCCGCAATTTCGCTTCGGCATCCGATGTGGACATAGTGCCGCGCCGCCCCGAATTTCAAGGCAAATCTTATAACCTGCGAGCCGTTCTGGAGGGCGGGTCATTCGGAACTTTTTCGCCCGAACTGCTTTGGGAGCAAAAACTGTCGGACAAAACGGCTCTGCAAATCAATGCCGCGTGGCTCACGTCCGACGGCAGATATAAATACCGCTATCACCTTGACGGCGGATACGACACCACAGCCACAAGACGCAATGGCGACATAACCGTGATGAGAGGCGAGGCTTCGCTTTACGGACTTATGAACAACGGTAACTGGCGTGCAAGGGGATATGTCTATTCCTCGCGGCGCGGATTGCCGGGAGCTGTGGTAAGAAACCGCCTCTCGAACATTGACCGTCAGAGAGATTTCAACGCATTTGCGCAAGGCGCGATGACCAAAAGGTTCGGAAATTATTCGTTGCAGGTCAACACGAAGTTTTCATACGACTACCTCCATTACTTTCATGACTCGCGCCGCGACCAAGGCACTATGTTCGTGAACAATCACTATCATCAGAACGGCGTGTACCTTTCGGTGGCAAACAAATATGATTTCTCCGAAAAACTGCAGGCATCGTTTTCCGCCGATTACGCTCTCGATGCTCTCGATGCCGATTTGAAGGAATTTGCCAAGCCTTTGCGAAACAGCATATATGCCTCTGCCGCCGTAAACGGAAGGTTGGGTGATTTCGAAATTCAGGGAAACGCATTGACTACATACATATATAATCGCGCACGAAACCATCGCGGCGGAAAAGATTCGGAACATACTGGCTTCACTCCCGCAGTTTTTGCGGCGTGGTACCCGCATTTTTTGCAGGGAGTGGCTTTGCGTGCTTTTTGCAAGCGTTCCTATCGTGTGCCAACGCTTAACGATTTGTATTACACCTTTATCGGAAATTCCAATTTGAAGCCCGAAAACGCCTTGCAGGCGGACTTGGGAATTTCGTGGAGCATTGTGAGAGACCGCAAAACGGTTAGAAACCTCGAGATAAAAGTTGACGGATACATAAATCGCATTACCGACAAAATCATAGCCGTTCCCACCACCAACCAATTCCGTTGGACGATGATAAATCTCGGGAAAGTTTTGGTTCACGGGCTTGATGTCAAAGGCGAGGCGGCACTCAGGGCGGGAGAAGTGGGAATTGCGGCGAAAGCCAACTATTCTTATCAACGCTCAATGGATTGTTCCGACCGCCACAGTCCTTATTACAAGGGACAGATTGCTTACATTCCGAAACATTCGGCTTCGGCGGTGGTGAATGTGGCTTGGAAGCGGTGGAGCGCGGATTATAGTTTCCTGTACACGGGAAAGCGTTACGATTCAAGTGCAAATGTTCCCGCGAATTTCATTCGCAGTTACTACATAAATGACTTTGCCGTGAACCGCGACCTTTTGTTCGGGGGCTTCGAGGCAAAACTTTCGCTGGCTGTCAATAATGTTTTGAACCGACACTACGATGTAGTGAGGTGTTACCCCATGCCGGGAAGAAATTATAAGATCACTTTATTAATAAACATATAGAATATGAGAAATTCAAAGAAATTCTATCGCTTAGGTGCGATTGCCGTTTTGACTTTGTCGGCGGCTTTTCAGTTTACATCCTGCTCCGAAGACAACGAAACCCCTAAAATCGACATTGCGGGCACTAATGTAACCACTCCGCAAAAGAATATTGCGCAGAAAGGCGTTTTTGTGCTGAACGAAGGGCAAATGGACACGAACAAAGCCTCGCTGGATTATTTCGATTACAGCAACGGCAGCTTCTATCTCAATTTGTTTCCGACCATTAACCCTGACGTTACTCTCGGTCTCGGCGATACGGGAAACGACATACAGGTTTACAAAAACAAGGTTTATGCCGTTATAAACGGTTCGAATCTTGTTGAGGTTATGAATGCCAAAACCGGCAAACATGTGGCTTCGATCAATATTCCTGCCTGTCGTTTCATAGCCTTCAACGGCAATTATGCTTATGTTTCCTCTTATGCCGATCCCAACGACCAAACTTCTGCAACGACCAAAGGCTCGGTCTATAAAGTGAACCTCAACACAAACACAGTGGAAACCACAGTAACCGTGGGGTATCAGCCGGAAGGAATTGCTTATGCCAACGGAAAAATTTTTGTGGCTAATTCGGGCGGATACATGTATCCCAACTACGAGCACTCGATAAATGTAATCAATCCCGAAACCATGCAGATTGAAAAGACAATAGATGCCGGTTTGAATCTTGGCAAGGTTGCGCTCGACAAAAACGACAACCTTTACGTTATATCAACCGGAAACTATTCTACGGTTAGTTCAAAAATTTACGTAGTCAACACAGCAACTGCAGCATTGAGCGATTCTATCGACACGAGGGTTTCGGCCATTGCCGCAGCGGGCGACAACCTATATATAATAGGTGTGGAATACAAGGCTCCCACTTACGAAGCCACCAATTCCTATTCGCTATACAACACAAAGACCAAGGAACTATCGAAGAGCGGTTTCATAACCGACGGAAGCGACAGCCGTATAGTCATGCCCTATGCCATAGCCGTGAATCCCGACACAAAAGAAATTTTCGTGGCTGACGCAAAAGATTGTAAGAACCCCGGACAGCTCTACTGCTACACCGCAGACGGAAAACTCAAATGGAGCGCGACAACGGGAATCATTCCGGGACACATAGCCTTTACAACCACTTCGTTGAGAGGTTTGAAGTAAAAGACATCCCGTCCGTTTTCAAGGCGTACGGAATGTTTCGAAACAGCATTTGGCAGAAAAATTCCTGCAAGAATCGCCGAAAATCACAAAAGGCTTAAAACCAGACAGTTAAGAGGTTTTGAAAAGTTTTTGTAAGTTGTTGTCTGTCAAAGACTTGTAAAGGCGAAAAATACAAGGCATATATTTTGAAATACAAGGCACTTATTTTAAAATAAGTGCCT
>OJAW01000315.1_pt1 | contig 36688 bp, 31 predicted proteins | sample 1589151 | NCBI WGS metagenome assembly OJAW01 (sample SAMN03283290) | human gut metagenome | biome: human-associated habitat; material: feces | host: Homo sapiens | place: Peru | collected 2012
ATATTCTTGAGAGTAAACTCAATGTCGCCAGCCTTGTCGCCCTTGGCATAAATGGTCTTGACGGTATAGAAAGAGGTGAATGCCTCGTTATTCTGTCGCGTCTCATCGTCCTTGTAGATTCCTACCACCTTGAAGGAAAGGTCGCCCAACTTAACATTCTTGCCTACGAGCAACCGATAGTCTTTTACCAGTTCCTTGGCCTGACTACGACTCATCACAACCACCTTTCTGCGCTGCTGCATATCTATTTGATTGATGAATCGCCCTTTCAGCATCTCTATTTTGTTGATTTTGGTATGGGAAGGATAAACACCTGTCAGCGTCTGGTCGGCTATATAGTTGTCGCCATAATTGATATTCACACTATATTGCTGCAGCTGTCCGCCCACATCGCCTACCTGATGTGCATAGACATGATCGGTGATGAGCATATCCTTGTCGTTGAGGTCGATAGGTCTTCCTTCTTTCAGACCATTATAGGCCTTCGAAGTGTTCTGTCCATATACTACCATTGAGTTGGCCAGAAATCGGTCACTCTGCTGCAACTGGGCGTTGATGAGCCCATTGCCTGCTCCCAAGAGGAAGATGAGCATAAAGATGCCCCATGCCACGGCAAAGCCTGTAAGCGATGTACGAAGCTTGTTGCGCTTCGACGTACTCCATATCTCTGACAGGAGTGAGGAGTGAAAGGTGAAGGATGAAAATTTCATTTGCATTAATTATTTATAAGTTAGTAAAGCCGAAGAACTATACGAGGAAGACATTAGAATTCTTCTCTCTTTACTCTTTACTCTTCGTTCTTCACTTACTTGACGTAGTCTTTCGACACAAGATGATGATCCCGGTTGTCCTCTATACTTCCTATGAGTCCATCCTTGATATGTATTACCTTGTCGGTCTCGTTGGCCACACCGCTTTCATGAGTCACCACCACAATGGTCATGCCTTCTTTCTGGTGCAGTTCCTTCAGCAGGTCCATCACTTCCACGCTCGTTTTGGAGTCGAGGGCTCCGGTAGGCTCATCGGCAAGGATGATTTCGGGTTTGGTGATGAGGGCACGGGCGATGGCTACACGCTGCTTCTGTCCTCCCGACATCTCGTTAGGATAATGGTTGGCCCATTGCTTCAAGCCCAGTTTTTCGAGATATTCCATCGCCAGTTCGTGGCGCTTCTTGCGGCTCACGCCCTGGTAGAAGAGTGGAAGCTCTACGTTTTCCACCGCCGTCTTGAACGAGATGAGGTTGAACGACTGGAAGATGAAGCCAATCATCTTGTTGCGGTATTCGGCAGCACGGGTTTCCGAGAGGTCTTTGATGAGCACATCATTGAGTCGGTATTCGCCCGTATCGTAGTTGTCGAGAATACCCAGTATATTTAATAAGGTGGATTTTCCCGAGCCGGAAGCACCCATGATGCTGACGAACTCGCCACGTTCGATGTCGAGGTCGATGCCCTTCAGCACATGGAGTGGCTGAGCACCCTGGTAGGTCTTGTTGACGTCTTTTAGATGAATTAATGACATATAATACGTTTGTTTATTGATATGAATTTTAAACGTTAGACGCTTGCAACCTTCTGAAAGTTGCAAGCGTAGCTATTTTTTAAAAAACGTGATTACATCAACCTTATTATATATGAGGCAAAGATAGTAGTTAAAAATATGCTTTTGAGAATGAATAGTGTCATCATATCTTTATCTTTTTGAGATTCTTCTCCAGCTCCTCCATCACTTCATCGATGGAGATGTCGAGAAGCTGCATCTGTCGGGCGAGTTCCGGGAGTCTTTCTTTCATAAACTCCTTCTTGCGGGTCTTCTTGATCTGCTTCTTGGCTCCTGCGGAAACAAAGTAGCCCAAGCCTCGCTTGTTGTAGATGATCTCATCGGTGGCAAGCAGGTCGTATGCCTTCACGGTTGTGTTGGCATTTACCTCCAGCAGCACGGCGTATTCCCTGACGCTCGGTATTCGCTCGTCTTCCTTGTACTTGCCCGCCAGAATCTCATCGCTCAATCGCTCGGCTATCTGTACGTATATTGCTTTATCGTTACTGAAATTCATAATCTTCAAATTTTAATTCTTAGATGTTGAGCTTTCGCATGTATGCTCCACACGCCCTGAAAGGGCAGAAGCTCCTAGCCCAGGGCATCGCCCTGGGTTTTAAAGGACGCTAGCCTGTCGCTCTGTAAGGGCAAAAGCTTCAAAGCCCCCGGCAATTTACAAAGCTTTTGCCCTTACAGGGCGCTTTGCAATAATTACTATTATACCCCAGGGCGATGCCCTGGGCTAGGGGCTTTTGGGCCTTCAGCCCGTTCTTGAACCACATGCGAAAGTACTGTTAGATGTTGATCCACTTGTTGCAGATTACCTGCATGCGGGTGAAGAGCTTGTAGGATGCCCAGAGGCTGAAGGCTGCCAAAGCAAGGAAAACGACCGACCAGAAGATGGCGATGCAGAGAGAAGTGCCCGGATTATCATGGTTAAGATGGGTGTAGAAATCGAAAGCTCCCCAATCTTCGAGCTTGCTGCCGCAATAACCTACAATCATGTAAATGATAATACCTGATACGGCTGTCAGGATGATAGGCTGTTTGCGGAAGAAGGTGCCGCCTAGCAGAGTGAAGGAGTAAATCATGATGAGAAAGCTCCATCCAACCAGAGCTGCTTCTATTTTACATTGCCCCGCTAAGATACAGATAGGATTGTCACCGGTATTGGTTGCGGCTTCGTATATTTGTCTTAGAGAACTTCCGATGATGCTTGCATGGTAACCGGGAGTCATGAAAAAGCTCAATATAAACTGCACGAAGTCGGCTATAAGCGTAGCAATCACCATGATGAGGATACTGCCTACACTCATCATCAGGAAACGAGCTGCATATTTCTCCAGATTGTTGGCTGGCAACATCATAAAACTCTCACGTTGCAGCTTGGTCTTCATATTGCTAAAGATGTTGCAGGCAGATATGAAGAAAAACAATATGACAATAGCGGCAAGGAATCCTACTATACTACATCTGTAATAATCACTCAAATCTCCTCCTGCTCTTATGACACGGCTACTAGGGAAGTTATAAAGCATGGGAATGGAAAGCATGATGATACCGATAGCCAATCCTGCGATACTGCAGAAATAGCTTTTCCTGTTGGTAAGCAAATCCCAGCGCAGCACCATTCCGAATCTATGTAAATCAAAAGTCTTGTTCATAATCGTTGTTATTTAAAGATGATTTTATATTTTTCTAATTCTCGATAATCTTGATGAACTTGATCTGAGCTTGATGAATAGCTCTTATTCGGCAAGTTTTCCGCCAATCACTGCATTGAAGAGCAACTCCAGGTTCATCTGTGTTTCCTGCTCGCCCTCCAGTCGCTTGCAGATGGCGGCATTGCCCTGCAGAGTTGGCTCGGCGTAGAGCACTGTGTCGTCCATCTCCTGTGGGTTGCGGTACTCGAAGATGTATTTCTTGCAGATGTCTGAAACCGATGCATCGAGCAGCAGTTGGCTCTGGTTCATGATGATGATGTGGTCGAGCAACGACTCTACATCGTGCACTTGGTGAGTTGAGATGATGAGGGTGCGGTCTTCCGTCATGTTGTTGGCGATGACCTTACGGAACTGGCTCTTCGATGGGATGTCGAGACCATTGGTTGGCTCGTCCATCAGAAGAATGCGGGTACCCGTGGCGAGTGCAAAACTCATGAATACCTTCTTCTTCTGTCCCATCGAGAGTTCGTTCAACTTGAGAGAGAGTGGTAAATCAAAATCCTTGAGGCAACTGTCCAGCACTTCCTGCGAGAAGTTAGGATAGAACTCCTGGTTCATCTTCACGTAGGTGGCAAGGGAAACGTTGGGCAGTTCAAACTCTTCGGGCACCATGAAGATGTCCTTCAGCATCTCGGCTTTGCGATCTTGTGCCGAAATGCCATCCACGAGAACGGTACCTTGTTGCTGGCGGAGCAATCCGCTGATGAGGTAGAGCAGGGTGCTCTTGCCTGTACCGTTCTTACCGAGCAAGCCATAAATGTTGTTCTCCTTGAGTTCCAAAGAGAAATCTCTAAATACAAGGTGCTTGCTACCTGGGTATCTGAAATCAATGTCTTTAATCTGTATCATAATCTTTAATGTTTTAGTGTACTACTTCAATAGAACACTGCAAAGGTATGCTTTTTTCCTATAAGTTCCAAACTTTTGGGCAATTATTTTCATACTTTAACGTAATGTTAACATTATCACCTTATTATATTAAGAAAGCGGATTGTAATGCTAAGTAGATGGTTATAAGAATATGCAAAAGAAAAGGCCCGATATAGATGAAATATCTACATCGGGACCTGAAGTTTTGGGAATAGTTTTTGCTATTTATTCTATTTTATTAATGTGCTTCTAGCCAGTTTTTCCCCCAGCCGGCATCGGCAATTAGAGGTACGCTGAGTTTGTAAGCATTCTGCATTTCTTCTACAACAATCTTCTCTACTTTCTCTTTTTCCTCAGGGAAGACAGAGAAGTTGAGTTCATCGTGTACTTGGATTATCATCTTGCTCTTGATACCTTCAGTCTTGAATCGGTTAAAGATTCTGATCATGGCCACTTTGATGATGTCTGCTTCGGAACCTTGGATAGGAGCATTGATGGCATTGCGCTCTGCGAAGCCTCTTACTGTACCGTTCTTGCTGTTGATATCTGGCAGATAACGTCGTCTATGGAAGAGAGTTTCGGCATAGCCTTTCTCTCTTGCCATTTCTTTAGATTTCTCCATATATGCTTGAACACCAGGGAAGGTACGGAAGTAATCTTCGATAATTTGCTTTGCCTCCTTGTTTTCGATGTTCATGCGCTGGGCGAGTCCGTAGGTGGTAATACCATAAATAATTCCGAAGTTGGCGGTTTTTGCCTTCTTGCGCTGTGTATCTGTGACATCTTTGATGTCCTCATGCCAGATTTTGGCAGCAGTAGCTGCGTGGATATCGGAACCTTCCCTGAATGCTTCTACCATGTTTGGATCTTCACTCAAATGCGCCATGATACGAAGCTCTATCTGAGAGTAGTCTGCAGAAAAGAATAGACAACCCGGCTCTGGAATGAAGCATCGGCGTATCTCCTTTCCGTCATCATCTCGTACTGGAATATTCTGTAGGTTTGGATCGCTTGAAGAAAGGCGGCCAGTTGCAGTAATTGCCTGGTTGAAGGAAGCGTGAATATGTCCGGTACGGGGATTAATAAGCTTTGGAAGGGCATCTACGTAGGTGCCGAGAAGTTTCTTTAAACCTCTGTAATTCAGAATCTCATCAATGATAGGACTCTTGCTGCGCAATTGTTGAAGTACTTCTTCGCTTGTCACATACTGTCCCGTTTTCGTCTTCTTTGGCTTCTCTACAATCTTCATCTTTCCGAAGAGGATTTCTCCTACTTGGCGAGGAGAACCAATATTGAAGGATTCGCCAGCCAACTCATAGATATGGTGTTCTATTTCTGAGAGTCGGTTGGTTAAATTATTAGACGTTTCCTTTAAAGTATCCGTGTCGATGCATACTCCGTTCATCTCCATGTGGGCAAGAACCGGTACCAGTGGCATTTCTACATTCCAAAACAAATCTTCACAATCTATCTCCTTAAGTTTTGGTTCCAGCACATTTTTCAATCTCAGTGTGATGTCGGCATCTTCAGCTGCATACTCGTAAACTTCAGATGGGGCGAGGTCGCGCATTGATTTTTGATTCTTTCCCTTTGGGCCAATCAACTCTTCGATGTGGACGGTTTGGTAATGAAGGAATACCTCTGCCAGATAATCCATGTTGTGATAGAGTTCTGGTTGGATGATGTAGTGGGCGAGCATCGTGTCGAACATTTTTCCCTGAATCTCTACTCCGTAGTTCATCAAGACCTCGTAGTCGTACTTGATGTTTTGGCCCACTTTCAAGATTTCTGGGTTTTCATAGAGTGGTTTAAAGATGTTTACGATTTTTAAGGCTTCTTCACGATTTGCTGGGATTGCAACATAGAAAGCCTCTTTCTCTTTGACAGCAAAGCTTAATCCTACTAATTCTGCATCGATTGCAACCGTTGATGTAGTCTCTGTATCTAGACTGAGAATTTGCTTTGTAATTAAATAGTCATAAAGAGATTTTGCATCTTCCTCTGTTTCAATGAGTTTATATGAATGCTCAACAGTTTTAATGGTGTCAAAACTCGTGTTTTTTTGCTCTTCCTGGGCATCGCTTGGCTGTGCGCCAAATAAATCGAGCTCTCCTGTAGGGTTTGTTTGCACCTTTTGAGGTTTTTTAAGAACTCGGTTGGCGAACGACTTAAACTCTAGTTCTGAGAAGATTTCATCCAACTTGGCGTTGTCTGGCTCTACCAATTTCAAGTCTTCCATTTTCAAGTCTACAGGAACATCCGTTCTGATAGTTGCCAGGAACTTTGAGATTTTGATATCTTCAATAGCTCCTTCTACTTTTTCTCGGAGTTTGCCTTTTACTTTAGATGAATTTTCAATCAAGCCTTCTACACTACCAAACTCATTGATGAGTTTGACAGCTGTCTTTTCTCCAACACCTGGGCAGCCAGGGAAATTATCAGCAGAGTCTCCCATTAAAGCAAGGAGGTCAATTACCTGGAGTGGGGAAGCGATGCTGTATTTTTCTTCAATCTCTTCCACTCCTAATTTTTCATATCCACCACCATGCCTTGGTCGGAACATGTATACGTTGTCTCGAACCAGCTGACCATAGTCTTTATCTGGTGTCAGCATATAGGTTTCAATACCTTTTTCTCCTGCTTGAATTGCTACAGTTCCAATGATGTCATCTGCCTCGAAACCGTCTACCTGTAGGATTGGAATATGGTAGGCTTCCAGGATATTTTTGATGATAGGGACTGAGATTTTGATGTCTTCAGGAGTTTCTTCTCGCTGAGCTTTATATGCAGGAAAAGCCTCATGTCGGAATGTCTTTCCATGGTCGAAAGCTACCGCTATGTGGGTAGGTTTCTCCTTGGTAAGTATCTCGTTGAGGGTATTGCAAAATCCCATGACACACGAAGTATTGAGTCCCTTCGAATTGATACGAGGAGACTTCATAAAGGCGTAATACGACCTATAAATGAGCGCATAAGCGTCTAAAAGGAACAATTTATCCATAATATTCATTTTTGTGGTGTAAAATTACTAAAAAAATGCGATATTTCAAGAAGAATTGATTAATTTTGTATCAAAATTTAGAAATTAAGTAGATTTACTCATATTCAATGGACTATTTATCACTTATCAAGCAGCCTATTGAGGCTGAATTGGCAGATTTCATAGATTTGTTCAACAAGTCTTTGATGCATAGTGACGGGCTTCTTTCTCAGGTGCTCGATCACATACGTCAGCGTGCAGGAAAACGTATGCGACCTATGCTCATCTTGTTGATGGCCCGTAATTTTGGTAAAATTTCTACCGTCACACAGCATTCTGCAGTAGGATTGGAGCTTCTTCACACAGCTTCTCTTGTGCATGATGATGTTGTGGATGAGAGTGGGGAGCGCCGTGGCCAAGCTAGCGTCAATGCCACATATAATAATAAGGTTGCAGTGTTAGTAGGTGATTTTATTCTCTCTACTGCCTTGCTTCATGTTTCTTATTCTCATTCTGAAGAGATTGTTCGGTATCTTGCTGAGTTGGGACGTATCTTGTCAAATGGAGAGATACTTCAGTTGAACAGTATCAGTAATGAAGAAATCTCGGAAGATATTTATTATCAGGTGATCAAACAGAAGACTGCGGCTCTCTTTGAGGCTTGTGCTGGTATCGGTGCCATGTCTGCAAATGCTTCAGAATTACAGATAGAAGAGGCAAAGCGCTTTGGTCAGAATCTGGGTATTATCTTTCAGATTCGTGATGATATTTTTGATTATTACGATTCTAAGGAGATAGGTAAACCTACTGGTAATGATATGACAGAAGGTAAACTCACTCTTCCTGTTATCTATGCTTTGAAAGCTACTGGTGATGAGGAGATGATGAAGTTGGCAAGAAAGGTTAAAGCGCATACGGTTTCCCAAGATGAAATAGCTCAGTTAGTTGCTTTCACAAAGGAGAATGGTGGTATTGAATATGCAGACAGGCGCATGTGGGATTTTCATGCTGAGGCTATGGATTTCCTTGATAATTATGTTGAAGACAAGGATGTCTATAATGCCTTGAAGGCTTATCTTGATTTTGTGATTGAGCGCAAAGCATAATTCGCTTGTTGACTCTTATAAAAATAGTCGCCCTGAGAAGACAAAAGTATTGCCTATGAATGCTTTTGCCATTTCAGGGCGATTTTATTATTAACCTTATACTTAGGGTTTTACCCCTATTCTAAGTACTTTTATTCTTTCTTGGCGTATCTTTAAAAGTACTTGATTTCCTTACCTACGATTTCGCTCAAAAGGAGGTTTGTCAAGCGTGATGTTCCCAGGCGTAACCACTGGTTGGTCAACCATTTCTCGCCTAAGACTTCCTTTACGATGGTATAGTATACCACTGCATCGTGAACGGTGTTAATGCCACCTGCAGGCTTGAAACCAATCTGGATGCCCGTCTTCTCGTAGTATGCCTTGATAGCCTGGCACATAACGTAGGCAGCCTCTGGAGTAGCAGAAATCTTCTCCTTACCGGTTGAAGTCTTGATGTAGTCTGAACCAGCATACATTGCCAGAACTGAAGCCTTCATAATGTTGCTACAGTTCTTCAGGTCGCCAGTTTCCAGGATGCACTTCATCTTGTGCTCTCCACATGTCTCTTTGAGCTCCTGAATATCATCGCAGAGGCCTTCGTAATCTTCGCTGAAGAACTTACCTACAGGCATAACGATATCTATCTCTGTAGCGCCGTCTTTTATAGCCAGTGCAGTCTCTGCCACCTTGACCTCTATAAGTGCCTGAGAAGAAGGGAAACTGCCCGAAACGCAAGCTATTTCCACGCCATCGATCTCCAGCGTCTCGCTGACAACCTTTGCAAAGCATGGATAAACGCAGATTGTAGCAACGTGGGGAAGGTCTCCGTAAGCTTCGTCAAACTGGTTTACGCGTTCTGTGAAGGCAAGCACGCTCTCTTCTGAGTCTGTTGTCTTCAAGGTTGTCAGTTCAATGCTTCCCATAAGGAATTTCTTGACATCGAGATTGTCGTTTTCATGAACTTTCTCTGTTATTATTTTTTTTACAACTTGTTGACCTCAGCAAATTGTTCGTCTATATTAAATCCAGAACTTTTACAGGCCACCTTTGTTTTATTAAAACCTATAAAATTTTATTGAAATCAGATTTATATAATTGATCCTGTCTAATTTTAAATTTATTGTGTTCTTTATATGCTAACTCTTGCATAACTTTTGCTGATATATTTTTCCTGTACCATACAATAATCATATCAAGGTTATATATCTTTACAGTTTTTTTAGAATTATCAACGTCGGTTTTTCCGACGGTGTTATTTTCATCAAGTTCACCACTATTTAATATATTATTAATATGTTCAGTTATTGTGCTTCTTCCTACACCAAACAATTCTGCAATTAAGTTTTGAGTAAACCCAATATCGTTATTTATTAACATTACGCTTGTCTTAACTTCAGTGTTTGAATCTCCATATATTAAAAATCATAATTGGTTATTTGAATATTTTTATATACTTATAATACTTCTTACACCTGACTTAATTATAATATATATAGTAACATAATGTCAACTTTCTGGTAAGATTATTACCAAAGAAAAAAAGCATAACAAATATTATGCTTTTACATTATTGATATTTTCTAATATCATCTATTCTAGAGGCAAAATAAGGTACATCCCTTGAACTTTCTTTTAAAAATATGGCAAAGGTATTATCTACATTAAAGTATCTTGGTAAAGTATCTTCGGGTAATGCTGTAGTAACATTTGTGTCAATTGCAGCTTCGCTTTTTATCCTACCACCTTTTTCGTCAAGTTTGAAATTTATGGTTTGAATGGCTTTATCAATTACATATTCTCTATTTTCAGTATCATAAAATGGTTTGTTTTGTAATTCGGTATATTCTCTTTTAACATTAAAATTAATTATTGGAGCCTTAAACTCGTCTTCTTTTTCAAAATTTTTATTTCCAGTATATTTATTTGCCTCATTAATCATATTACTATAGATCTCATTAAATGTTTTACCTTTTGGATTCTTATAGAAAATTACCTCATCATTACTTTTGGTAGTTAATTTAATAGCAAAATCATCTTTAGAATTATAAAATAATACTATAATCTGATTTCTTACTTCACTAGAGCTATTAGTGGTTACTCCAAAATATTTTATGTCTTCATAATTACCAAAGCTACCATCTTCTAGAACTGTGAATCTCTGCTTATATTCAAATTCACGGTATAGCATTGTATAGAAAAAATATCTTCTTAAGTCTGGACTATCTAAAGCTGATTCGCTCCAATCAAAATCGTCTAAAATATCACTTGTTTGATTAAACTTTTCTTTGATACCATTTATTATTTCTTCTTTTAAGGCCTTTGACTTAGGACCAAAAGCCTTGAAGTAATAATCTTCCGATATCATATCTTCAGTAAAACTCTCTTTATTTAAGTTTATAGCCTCTTGTACTTCAGGCTTGAACGTTATATCTTGTTTTATTATCTTATTTTTCATATCATTCCAAACTAACTGAAAAGTTACACAATAGCTACTGTCAGAGGATATTTCATCATCTAATGTTGGCACTACTTTTATGCCTTCAGTAATAGAAATGTTTTGATTATTTTTCTTTATTCTAAATATACATATTATTATAAATGATACCACTGCAAGTAAAAGTAAAGATAGTGTAATTATTTTATTTTTATTCATTTTTATTCTCCTCTATATAATTATATAAATTTATGATTATTATTTAACTAATTTAATTTCAATACCTAATACACCATATTTATCTTGCTCTTCTTTAGAATAGTATTTATTCATATCAGATGGATTTGCTTGTTCATTATCAGAATAACCTAATACTTTTTTATCAAAATGTTTATATAGTTCTGTAAAACTCTGATAATTGTGTAAATTTATTACCTCAGTCATTATCTTTTCATTGCTATCCCTATTAGTAAACTCTATTTTATCGCCTACTTTTATTTTTCTTCTCTTTTCATCGTTTAACCGCATTTCTATTACTTTGGTGCCTGCTTTTATTAAAGTAAATGGCTCATTATTTAATTTCATTTCATGGATCATCATTATCACCTCTGATACCATTTTATCATGTCAAGATATATTTGTCTATAAGAAAACGGTCTAGTAGACCGTTTGAATTATTATCCTTGTGGGCCGGTTGGTCCTGTAGGACCAGTAGCACCTATTGGTATTGTTAGATTCAATACAAAGTTAGGGGCTGTTCCAGTTATTGAAGCTGCAGCCTGTGTTCCAGGATCACCTGTTGTAACAGTGCCGATTGTTATTACTGGCGTTGCACCGGTTAGACCAGTTGTGCCTTGAGGTCCAGTTGGACCGGTTGGGCCCGTAGGTCCTGTTACTCCTTGAGGTCCAGTTGGACCTGTTGGTCCAGTTGCTCCGACTTCTCCTTGCAATCCTTGTGGTCCGGTTGGACCTGCCTCTCCAGCTTCACCTTGCAATCCTTGTGGTCCGGTTGGGCCAGTTGCTCCGACTTCTCCTTGCAATCCTTGTGGTCCGGTTGGACCTGTTGGACCGGTTGGTCCTGTTACTCCTTGAGGTCCAGTTGCACCTGTTGGACCGGTTGGTCCTGTTACACCTTGAGGTCCGGTTGCACCTGTTGCACCTGTTGGGCCTGTTATTCCTTGTGGTCCAGTTGCACCTGTTGGACCGGTTGGTCCTGTTACACCTTGAGGTCCGATTGCACCGGTTGCACCTGTTGGACCGGTTGGCCCTGTTACTCCTTGAGGTCCAGTTGCACCTGTTGCACCTGTTGGGCCTGTTATTCCTTGTGGTCCGGTTGCACCTGTTGGACCGGTTGGTCCTGTTATACCTTGAGGTCCGGTTGCACCTGTTGGACCGGTTGGGCCTGTTACACCTTGAGGTCCAGTTGCACCTGTTGGACCAGTAGGACCAGCAGGTATAGTGAAGTCTAAAACTACATTTTGATTAGTTCCAGTATTAGTTACACTAGCACTTGTTCCTGGATCACCAGTAGTAGTTGTACCTACTGCAATAGTGGCTGCACCAGCGGGTCCAGTTGGGCCTGTTGGTCCTGTTTGACCAATAATCACAGGAGTACAATTACATTTCTTTCCCATTTCAAGAATGTTTTTTACATTATTTGAATAGTTATTATTCATTTTTATTCTCCTTTCATATTATTTTATGAAAGAAGTTATATTTTAATTTTACTATTGTCTATAAATACTACATACTTTAATAATATCTTATATTGTTCCAATTTTAGATATAGGCCATAATCTAAATACTGCTTTTCCTACTATATCTTTTTCGTCTATTAAACCTATTGATCGACTATCTTTTGATATTGGTCTATTATCTCCGAGTACAAGATATTTACCTTCTGGTATTATACTACATGTACATATTTCTTCTAGATTAAAATCCTTTGTATCTAGATGGGTATAGTCTTCGCTAACTAACTTATCATTTACATATAATTTATTATTTCTATATGCTATATGCTCTCCAGGTAAACCTATTACTCTCTTAATTATTTCTTCTTTATCTTTCTTTATTACTACTATATCGAATCTTTTGATTGTTTTTTCATTATAACCTATTTTTCTTACTAATAATAGTTCGCCATCATTTAGATTTGGTTTCATTGAACTACCTGATACTATTACTGGAGTAATTATAAAACTTCTTACTAATACTACTACTAGAATTATGATTACATAAGGATATAATTCTTTTATTATTTCTTTCATATTTCACCTCAATAATAAAAAGATAGTAGCTAAGCTATTATCTTCTTTCTTTAATATTAAATTTTTTCTGTCTGTCTCTTAAGAAATATAATTTAGCTCTTCTTACTTTACCTGGTTTAGTAACCTTAATATAAGCAACTTTATTAGAGTGAACGTGGAATGTCTTTTCAACACCTACTCCAGAATATTCTCCTCTTACAGTGAAAGTTTCAGATACTCCTTTACCTTTTCTTGCGATTACAGTTCCTTTAAAGTCCTGTACTCTTTCTTTTGATTTACCACCTTTTGTTTCAGTAATAATACATCCAACTGTAACTGAATCTCCTACTCTGAACTCTGGTAAATCTTTTTTCATTTGACTTTCTGTAATTTTGTCAATGATATTCATCGTATATACACTTCCTTTCTTTTTCAGATAATCATTACCTATATATAATATTATTTATATAATATAATACTATATATACTAAGCGGATTATCCCATAACGCTATTAATTTTACCATATTATATATTAAATTTCAACTAATTTTATGAAAAAATATATTAAATTATTTTATTTTAGGCACTATAAGCCTTATAAATAAGTCTTATTAGTGTTATTATTAGCCTAATTCTTAGTCTAATAATAATGTATCTACATACCTATTATATATAAGCCAGTAATTATATACTTAGATATTATACAGATAAAGTATATGGATTAGTTGAAGAGCCATCTCCGGAAGTTATTCTAATACTAGAATTTAAATATAAAACTGGTGTGACGCCATAAATATAGAATACATTATAGGAACTGCGTATAGATCCAGACGAATGCACAAACCATGCATACGGCAAATAATCAGAATTAGGAGTTAGTAACCATTCATTACCAGCAATACCTAAAATTGTTTTCATCCAATTATTTAATGTACAAATAGAATCGTTGTACCCATATAAATCCTTTGAACACTGGCCTAAGTCTGTCGCATAACCATAATCACTCGGATAAGCTAATGCTATTTTTCCCTTCCATGTTGTAGGTCTCCCAGAACATACTGTTGTCCCTCTTTCATATCCGTAAATTTTATTAAGATATACATTGGCCGTATAATAACCACCAATATTCCATGTTTCTTCTACAATCATATTTCTTGTGGTATCATTTTTTATTCCTGTACTTGTAAAATCACAATCTTTTGTAGCATTATTTTGACCGCTATAACATTTACCTGATGCACTATTATAGTATAGACTTTGTCCTAATTCATTATCATTAGAATCTGCTGTATAATAGTCACTAGAGTTTAAAAGCTTCATTAATCTCGCTGTAGTCCAATCATTTTTACCATTCTCACCTTCAGCACCTGTACTTTTATCTTTATTGTCCCAAGAATATGCTCCTATTTGACTACCCCTCATTATTTTTAATTTTCCATTAAATACGCCAATTATTCGCCATGTTTCGCATGTACTTGAAGATTGATTACTATAATCAGAGCAATTAAAATATATATAGTTATTAGGACTAGCTCCATAATATCTTATATTACCACTATCTATACCAGTTGAAGTACTACCAAATCTATCATTCATTAATGATACGGATGGTGCTGTGTTATATGTAATACTATTATTTGTTACTGTTGTTTTTGATGCATCGGTATAAAGCTTAGTTATATATTCTGCAGCTGTCGGAGGCTTTTTAACTACTGCCCCTTCTCCATCAGCATGTAACTTAAAACTAAATGTCTTATCCATCATAGTACTAGGATTTTCATAATTAGCTCCATCTATCCAGATGTATAAAGTGTAAGTAGTATTTGATGTAGATATACTTTCATTAGATAATAATGTTATATGTTTAGTATTATTCTTACTACATGTTGTTGTATTACTATTTAGATAGTTATCAGTAAAGTTACCTTCTTTTACTTTGGTTGTACTTTTATATAATTCATATCTAAAACTTATGTCTTTTAATCCTGTATCTATGTTTATTATATCTAGATATAGGTTGAAATTAAGTCCTGTAGTATCGGCTTTTACTTTGATTGCTTTTATTATACCTTGACTTTTATCTGGTACTGGTTTTAGATTAGCATTTATATCACTACCACCATCAAATGTAACTGTGGCATAGCCTACTTCGGCAACTATTTTAGTTACTTCACTATCTGATGTAGTCCATATATAATAGGCATAGGTACTGCTTACTATTATTGTTATTACTAAGATTATTAAACTTAATACCATGAATATTTTTGCTTTATTTTCTTTCATATTATGCCTTCTTTCAATACAAAAAAGACTATAAAGAAAGACTAATATTTCTATTAGTTTTCTCTATAGTCCTTATATTTAATAAATTATTTACTTTTATATTAGTATGGTAGTAAAATGACCCCCCCCCTAGCGAACAAATGTACTTTGATGTTTGAGTTCATATTTACTACCTCCTTAATTAATTATTTCTTTTTAATACAAAGAATGTTACAGCACCTGCGGTTAAGATACCTACGAATAGGATGTATATTAGAGCACTACCAGTTACTACTTGTTCTGGTTCTGGAGTGTTTTTGAATACGATCATGTTATCTTCTAATTCTTTTTTATCGTATAGTATTTTACCATCTTCAGTAATTGTAAACTCTATTACCGCATCACTTAATTCATATCCTTCTGGTGCTTCTAGTTCAGTTAAGACATAGCTTCCTGGAGCTAAATGGAATCTTTCTTCTTTTGTTGAAGATACCCAAGTTAAGCTCTTACCATCTAAGTCTTTTTCTAGTTTTCCTTCTTTATCTGTAATTTTTAATTTTGCACCTGGTAATTCTGTTTTACCATTGATACTCTTTTTAGATATGTATATGTATAATGGTTCATTTTCTAATGTTACATTAGTTTCTTCTTTATCATTTATTTTTATTGTTCCATCCTTAGCTACGACAAACTCTACAACTTTATCTGTCTTTACATAGCCCGCAGGAGCGGATATTTCTGATAAATAGTATGTACCATCTCCTAGATGGAATTTTTCTTCATTTTCTGTTGTCGTCCATTCTAGACTTTTTCCATCTAAGTCTGTAGTTAGTTTTCCTTCTTTATCTGTTATTTTTAATTTTGCACCAACTAGTTGTTTTGTTTTATCTACACCTAGTTTTGATATTGTTATATAGAAAGGTTCGTTCTTTAATATAACTTTATCTACTACTTTACCATCTACAGTCACTGTTCCATTATTATTTACTGTAAATGTTACTTTACCACTATTTAGTTTATAACCAGCAGGAGCTATTGTTTCTTCTAGTGTATATGTGCCAGCATCAAGTGATATCTTTTTGATAGAACCATCTGATACCCATTTGGCTACTTCTGTACTACCTTTCTTGATTACAAGTGTAGCTCCTTTTACTTCTTTACTACCTGTTATATCTTGTTTTGATATTTTTACTTCTACTTTAGCAGGTTCTACGGTTAAACCTAAACTTTTACTAACACTAGCGGGTGTTCCTTTAGTAAGTTCTAGGAGTTTTTGTGACTCTGTACTTGGATCATTCTTACATACCCTTATTGTTCCTGTTCCTAGTTTAGATGTTCCTGAAGCACTTATTGTTAATGATGTACTCTTTGTTACACTTGCTGCTGGAACTTTAACATAAACTGTATCGCCTATATTGAAGTTTGTACTACCACTTGTACTATTGGCATTTGTTGTTACGAAAGCTCCTGAAGCTCCACTTACACTTACTGTAACGGCTTTTCTTACCCAAGATCCACTTATTTTTATTGGACTAGATATATAATAACTTCTATCACTATTAACACTTAATTTAGTATTACTTGTATCTAATGATATACTTGCTGTAGCATTTACTGATTTGGCAGCATCTGTTATTAATTCAGCTGCTTTTGTAGTAACTGTGCTTTTTGTTCCAGTAAAGGTATAAGTACCATCACTGCCTTTTTTGAAGTCTGCTAAATAATCTCTAGCGTATCCTGAAAGATCCCAATAATCTCTATTACCAAAATACCATACGGCAAGCTGCGTAGCATAATAGTCTTCATATTTGCTTATACCAGTGGCATAATCATTAGCACCGCCATAACCATTAGCATAAATATATAATAATTGTGCAGCATTTGTTGATAATGTTTTACAGTTATTGTAGATTAATACTCCTGTAAAGTCTTCACTTTCAGCCCCGGCATAGGCTACATATGGTTGGTAGCAGTATACAACATTACCATTTGTATCCACTCTATAATGTGATTGAATTGGTGGATCATTATTTTTTACAGTATACCTATTATCTGGATTGCTAAAGTCAATCTTATAATCAGCTTTAACACTAAATATTCCTATTAGAAATAGGGCTATTGTAAATGTAAATAATTTCAATATCTTTTTCATTTTAACTCTCCTATCTTTATAGTTTAATGATATCATAGTTTGATATTTTTTTCAATATTAATAATTGCATTTCATATAATTTATTATGAAATGTATAATTCATAGAGGAATTACTTCTAATAGAAATAAAGATAATAGTTATATAGCTATTAAAAGGGCTATTCTTGATAAAGAAAGTATTGGTGTAGAATTTGATATTAGGCTTACTAAAGATAATAAAATTGTTTTATCTCATGACTCGGTAATTGGTATTAATTATATTGAGAATATGTATTATAGAGATATTATTAAATATAAATATTTAACTACTTTAGATAAGATCTTAGATATCGATACTGATAAAATCTTACTCATTGATATTAAGGTTAATAATAATTATAAGTTACTTGGAGATATTCTTTTAGATATAATAAATAATAGTAATAAAAATATTTATTTGATGTCTTTTAATAAAAAGATTATTAAGTATTTAAATAAGAAAACTAAGTATAAAAAAGGTATTATATCTTTCTTTTATAGATATAATAAATATCCTCTTACTATTCTTAATTATAAAACTATTTCTAGAAGGAAACTAAGAATAATTAAGAATAAGAAGATATTTCTATGGACTTTTAATAATATTACCGAAGCTATTAAATTTAGAGATAGATTTGATAAGAAAGATTCTTTCTATTATATAATTAATAAAGAGGAATAAGTTTTATCCCTCTTTGATTTCAATATAATCTCCTGAATCTAAGTATATTATTCCTTTTTTTCCTTCTAGTTCTGAATATATACTATTATATTTATTTATTTTTGTTACTTTACCTAGTGTTATATATACTTGATTACCATCATTCATATATATAGTGAATCTCTCATTATCTACGTCATTAGGAGTATACTCTATTTGTGATATTTTTAATAAAACATCATTATTTATTTTACTAATACTTTTGGTATATTTTTCTCTGATACTTGAAATATCAGATATTAATATTGGTACATTATGAATATTATAAGTATTTTCTACTTCTATATTATTATCTAATAATATTTTATTATTATATAGAGAGATTACTTTATGTTCGGTAATATAGATATATATTTTACTTGGTAATTTTTTTTCTACTTTTACTTCTTTGATATAGTCGTTTCTTTCTAATCTTGTTATTATATCTTTCTTTGATGTATCTATAAATGACGGGTAGTTATTTATTTTAGCGGTATTTATTATTTCTTTATCTGGTACTATGTTATTACCTATTATATAGATATTTGTTATAGGGATTTTTTTGGCTAGGTAAAAGATTCCTCCAAGAAGGCATAAGAATATTAGACAGAAGAATATTCTTTTTAATTTTAATTTTCTTTTTTTTACTTTAACTTTTACCTTAGCCTTTTTACTCATTTTTATCACCCTATTATTTCTTGTTCTAATATTAAATCTATATTATATATTTCTTTTATTTTTTTCTTTGTATAATCTATTAATTCTAAGATATCTTCGTAGGTAGCATCTCCATTATTTACTATGAAATTAGCATGCTTAGTACTTATTTCTGCACCACCTATTTTGTATCCTTTTAGACCTGCATCTTCGATTAATTTACCAGCAGATAATCCTTCAGGATTTCTAAAGACACTACCCGCAGATGGTTTATCTAGAGGCTGCGTATCTATTCTTCTCTGCTTTCTACTAGCCATTGTTTCTTTTATTTGTTCTTTATCTTCATAACTCATTTCTAGTGTTACTTCGATGCATATATAGTCTTTATGTTCTTTTAGAAATGAATTACGATATGAATAATTTAAATCTTTATTTGTTAGTGTAACTATTTCTAGATCTGGCGTTAATACTTTTACTTCTTTGACAATACTAGCCATATCTTCTTTATATGCTCCAGCATTCATTGCAGTACTTGCTCCGACCATTCCTGGTATACCTCCTGCGAAAGCTAAACCATTTAAGTTATTATTCATACATAGATTAGCTAGATATATTAAACTTACTCCTGCTCCAGCAGTTACTATATTATCTTTTATTTCGATATTATTTAGTTTATCTAATTTTATTACGACATCAAAGTAGGGTTTTGCTAGTATTATATTAGATCCTCCTCCTAATATGAAATAATTTATATTATTTTCTTTTAGATACTTTAATAAATTAATTAACTCTTCTACTGCATTTGGATATATTAGATATCCACATTTAACATCTAGTCTATAAGTATTATATTTTTTTAGTGATATATCTTTATAATACTCATAGTTTTTAATAATATTTTCGTTCATTTAGTATCAAATCCTTTAATATTTTATATATTCTTTCTCCACTATCTTTAATACCTAATTTCTTTAGATTATTCTTCATTTCTTGTAATTTTTCTTCATCATTTATTGTTTTATCTATTAAGTTTATTAATGAAGTATCTGTTAAATCTTTTTCTTCTAGTATTAAACCAGCATTATTATCTACTAAATCCATAGCATTTTTATACTGATGGTTATTAGTTACATATGGGCTTGGTATAAAGATAGATGGTACTTCTAAAGCAGTTATTTCGCTCATAGTAGAGGCTCCTGCTCTAGTAACCATTAAATCGGTTATTTTCATAACTGAAGGCATTTCATAGATAAATGGTAATACTTTGACATTACTTGGTACTTTTTTATCTTTTACTCTTTCGTAATAACTATTACCTGTAACTATAATTACACTATAATTCTTACTTCTAAATTTATCTATAAAACTAAATATTTTATCATTGATAGTTCTACTACCAAGAGAACCCATAACTATTAATACTAGTTTTTTATCTTTGGCTATATCTAATTTTTCTTTAGTAGTTTTCTTGATACTTAAGGCTTTTTCACTACATGGATTACCTGTTAATTCAGCTTTTCCTTTAGGAAAATCTTTGATAGTACTTTCAAATGATACTCCTATTTTATCTGTATATCTAGCTAAGAATTTATTAGCTAGTCCTACTACACTATTTTGTTCGTGAATGAATGTTTTTTTACCTAACTTTTTAGCGGCATATATAACAGGAGCGGTAACATAACCTCCACAGCCTATTACTATATCTGGATCAAAGTCTTTTATTATTATTTTACATCTTTTGATAGCATTAAGAAAATTAGTTATTGTTTTAAAGTTATCTAATGTTAATTTTCTTTTGAATCCTGTTACTTCAATACCTTCATATCTATAACCCATACTTGGTATTAAATCTTTTTCCATTCTATTAGTAGTACCTATATATAAGAACTCACTATTTGGTTCCATTTCTTTTATTTTGTTTATAATGGCTAAAGCTGGATATATATGTCCTCCAGTTCCACCTGCAGATATAACTACTCTCACTTTATCACTCTCCTAATACATTTTATCATATTTATTGAAAAAAAGATATATTTATACTTAAATATACACTTTTTATCTTATTTTATTCACTAAAAGTCTAAGTCTTTTAGTGTTGTTATTAGCCTATAGTCTAATAACAATGTATCTACATACCTATTATATATAAGCCATATCTACATACTAAAAAAGAAAGATATTAGTTATACCTTTCTTAGTTATTAGCTTTATATGTTAAATATCCAGTAGTATAATTTGCCATAGTTACATCTACTTTAGTACTATTATAAGAAACTGCTCCTTTTAGTGAAGAACAACTATTAAACATATTTTCTGAACTCGTTACTTTGCTTGTGTTCCATAAATTTGATACATATATTGTTTTTAAACTGCTACATGCATTAAACATGTAATACATGTCTTCAACGTTTAATGTATTAAAAGTTGATAAATCTAGGCTTATTAAAGAACTACAACGGGAAAACATACTATCCATTGTTGTAACTTTTGATGTGTCAAAACTAGTCAGATCTAAATTTATTAGAGCTTTGCAATCATAAAACATATAATTCATATTTGTAACTTTTGATGTATCAAAATTAGATAAATCTAAATTGACTATATTGTTACAGCTTCTAAACATATAAGACATATTAGTTACGTTTGGTGTGCTAAAACTTGATAAATCCAAATCAGTTAAAGAAGTACATCCATAAAACATGAACGACATGTTTGATGTGCTTGATGTATTAAATCCAGATAAATTTAAACTTGCTAATTTACTGCATCCTTCAAACATATGCGACATGTTTGTTACATTTAAAGTGTCAAAATTAGATAAATCTATTGATTGTACTTGCGTTAAATTATTAAATAAATATGCTACATTTGAACTTGATTTAACAATACCATTACTACTTCCAATATGGGCTTCATATAAACCATTGGAATCAGTATCAGTATACCATAACATTATCGAACCATCTTTTAATGAAGAAATATCTACTGATTCTATAGCATTACTTGGTACGACGTTACTACTTTCTGATACAATTGACTGAATGGTATTTCTTGCTTTTGTTGATCCTAAAAATGTTGAAGTCGCGGATGCTGAAGTGCCACCATAATTACCCATAACATTTTCTTTATATATTGCACCTTCACCACTAGCCCATAATTTAAATAAGAAATTTTTACCTGCCATTGTACCTGGATTATCTTGATTACCATCTATCCAAATATATAAAATATATGTATCTTTGGTAGTGGTTACTGCTGTATTTGATACTAAAGTTATTGTACTACCTTCCTGCTTATTAGCAAAATTACCACTTGTTACTTTTGTTCCGTTTTTATAAAGTTCATAGGCAAAAGAAGAATCTGCAAGTTCAGTAGGAAATGTTTCTAAATCTAAATATAAATTCATTGTGGTACCTTTAGTACATGTTTTATTAACTTTTAATTCTATCTGTTTTGTTAAACCATTTTCTTTAGAAAGTACTGGTATCATATCTGTACCATTTACTGTAGCACCACCAGAAAAATAAATTTCTGGAGTACAAACTTCAGCATTAACTACTGCATTAGATGTACTCTTCCATATGTAATAAGCTAGAGTTCCTCCCACTAATAATATTAAAGTACATACTCCTATTATTATATATAATTTATATTTTTTAAAATATTCTTTCATAATGACTCCTTATCTACTATCTATAAAGATTTTATCATAAATATATTTATTTAACAATATTAATTATTTACTTTTTCTAAGAATTCTTCTTCATTCCATACAGGAATATTTAATGATAATGCTTTATCATACTTACTACCTGGAGAATCTCCTACTATTACGACTGAAGTTTTAGAACTTACTGAAGAAGATACTTTACCACCTAAATCTTCAATTATTTTACTTGCTTCGTCTCTAGTTATATTGATTAAACTACCAGTTAAAACAAAAGTTTTATTTTTAAATTCTTCTTTTTCTTCATATTCAGTATTATTTATGTAGGTTGTATTTACTCCATATTCTTTTAATTTTTTTATTATATTTTGATTATTTTGATCATTAAAATATTCTTTTATACTTGTGGCTATGATACTACCTATATCATTAATTGCCGTTAATTCTTCTACAGTAGCGTTCATTAGGTTATCTAATGTTTTATAGTATCTAGCTAATACTTTAGCAGTCTTTGCTCCAACATTTCTAATACCTAATCCATATAATAATCTTTCTAATGAATTAGATTTACTTCTTTCAATTGCTGTTTTTAGATTACTTATTTTTTTAGTACCATAACCTTCTAGATTCATTAATTCGTCTTCGTATTTATGGATATCGTATATATCAGTTATATCAGTAATAAAGCCTTCGTTATATAAATCTTCAATTACTGACTCACCCATTCCATCAATATTCATAGCTTCTCTTTCAGCAAAGTGAATTATATTTTCTATCTTTCGTGCAGGACATAGATTATTAGGACAGTAATAGTCGGCTTCTGTTTCTTTTCTTATTAATCTAGTATTACATATAGGACAGTTTTCGATCATAGTAAATTCTTTTTCTGTACCATTTCTTCTTTCTTTTAGTACTCTTACTACCTCAGGAATTACATCACCTGCTTTACGAATAGATATGGTATCTCCTACTCTTACATCTTTAGCTATACAATAGTCTTCGTTATGTAATGTAGCTTTAGATATTAATGATCCTGCTACATGGACTGGTGAAAAGATAGCATTAGGAGTTATCTTACCTGTTCTTCCGACAGTAAACTTTATTTCTTTTAATGTTGTTAATACTTCTTCTGCTGGAAATTTATAGGCTATACCCCATCTTGGTACTCTAGCAGTATATCCTAGTTCTTCCTCATCATCTAAGTTATTTACTTTTAATACAACACCATCTATTTCGTATGGTAAATCTTTTCTAATACTTGCTAGTTTTTTGATATCATTTATTATTTCTTCTACACTACCTGCGGTAGTATTTAATTTATAATTGGTAACAAAACCTAGTTCTTTTAGATAAGCTAATGATTCTGACTGCTTCTTTATACCATAGTCTCTAGGATTTGGTATAAAATAAGCCATAAAATCTAAGCCTCTTTTTGCGGTTATTTTACTATCTAATTGTCTTACTGATCCAGCAGCAGCATTTCTTGGATTAGCAAATAATGGTTCATTATTTAATTCTCTTTCCATATTAGCCTTAGCAAATGAGGCTTTACTCATATAGATTTCACCACGTACTTCTATGTCTATAGGTTTGGTTAATCTAAGTGGTATTGATTTTATTGTCTTAGCGTTTAGTGTAATATTTTCTCCCACTACACCATTACCACGTGTAGCTACTCTTACAAGTAAACCATTTTCATAGATAAGAGATCCTGATAGACCATCCATTTTAGGTTCTACTGTATAAGTTGGATGCTTAATAGTTTTTCTTATTCTCTCGTCAAAGGCTCTTATTTCGTCTTCATTAAATATATCATCAAATGATAGCATTGGAGTCTTATGAGTAACTTTCTCAAATTTACTTATTGCTTCTCCTCCTACCCTTAATGTAGGTGAATCTTCTCTTTTTAATTCTGGATATTTTTCTTCTAGTCTTAATAGTTCACTATAATAGTCGTCATACTCCTGATCGGTAATAGAGGGACTATCTAAAACATAGTATTCATGACTAGCCTTATTTAATATATCTACTAGCTCTTCCATTCTCTTTTTTATGTTATCGTTCATTTTATATCACCATGATAAGTATATCATAAAAAAGAAAAGAAGAAAAGTAATTACTTAACTTCTTTTGTTATCTTTTTAATATAAATCTTCAAATGACATTTGACCTTCTAATTCATAATTCTTTTTCTTTAGTGTTCTTTTTTTAGTTTGCTTTAAACTATTTAACATTTTTATTCTATTTGCTTCAACTTCTTCTTTAGATATATTTAACTCTTCACGAATACTATTTAAATCATAGGTATAACAAAGCATAGCTAAATCATGAAGTGATTTATATTTTAATGGGCAAGTACCTGTTTTATAATCTATTGTATATATTTCACGAAATACAAAATCAATTAATGTTTGCTGCATAGTAAAATCTTGTTCATTTCCTGTATCTAATATATATCTAATACGACATATATTTTCATTATTACAATAACTATTTCTATAGAAACTTACTAATTTAGTTAAGAATCTGCGATCATTACCTCTACTTAGGATAAAAGCTCTTAAATAATCAGTATTAAAATATTTAGCGGTATCTTCATATACTAAGTCATATCTTACTTTAACTAATTCTTCTTTGCTTTTATAACGTATTTCTATATCTTTAGTTAGATCTTCTTCATTAAGTACACCATACTCTAATAATGTTTTCTTTAATGTATATTCACTATCAAAGTTTGCAGTAAATGAATCTATTTCTTCTAGTGAATAAGATGTTCTTTCTCTAAATTTAGATATTTTTTTAAACCCTGGTAACATCGAAATATCTATTTTACCATATTCTTTATTCTTTTTAATGGTTAAGTAATAAGCCATATTTACCTCCAATGATGAGATTATTATATATAATTGTTTTATTTTTGTCAATGAATTGTTATTTATTTTATCTTGCTTTTTTAATTAAAATTTGATACAATGTATGTGGAAAGAGAAATTAGCCATAATAAAAATGGCTAACACCTATTCGTAAGGTGTTTCTCTCTATAATTGTTTATAGAGCACCCCCCTGGGTGCCCTTTTTTCTATCTATGATTGTGACTATCTATATAATATAGCACAATTAGAGTTATCCAAGCTAATGCTAGGACAAATTCCACTTACTAAAACCCCCTTTATGGATTGTTTTTTCAGCATAGCATCACTCCTTTCTTCTTTAACAGAAAATTAGAGAGAACACCATAAGTATTAACCATGAGAACATTATATACTAGTTCAAATATCGTAGTCAAGCAAAATATGACTATTTTTTTAATATCTTTGTAAAGCCTTTATTTATAAGTATTTATAAGAATTTTATATATAATACAAATGTATAATAAATAATTAAACAAAGACAATAGGCTTTGTTTAACAGTGAGAGACTATAGGCTCGAACTGAATAAGAAAAAAGATAATCAAATTAATGACTATCTTATTACTATGTTAACTATTCTACCTGGAATAGTTATTATTTTTACTATTTCTTTATTTTCTAACCATTTCTTAATAATTTCACTAGTTAAAGCTTCTTTTTCTAATTCTTCTTTAGTAATATCTTTATTTACTTTAACAGTATCTCTTACTTTACCATTAACTTGAACTGCTATTTCAATAGTATCTTCAGTAGTTTTAGATTCGTCATAAGTAGGCCATGGTTCATAAGTTATGGTATTATTATGTCCTAACATACTCCATAGTTCTTCTGCTAGATGAGGACATAATGGACTAAGTATTTTAACAAAACCTTCAGCATATTCAGTAGGTAAATATCCGTCTTTATATACAGCATTAATAAAGATCATCATTTGACTAATCGCAGTATTAAAGTTAAGTGATTCATAGTCATTAGTTACTTTCTTTATAGTTTGGTTATATATCTTTTCAAGATTTTTATTTTCTTTATCAAGAACTTTATTTTCTTCAAATAATCTATATATTCTATCTAAGAATTTCTTTGAAGCATCTATACCAGCATTACTCCATGGTTTATCTGCTTCAAGAGGTCCCATAAACATTTCATATAATCTTAGAGCGTCTGCTCCATGAGATACTACTATATCTGATGGATTTACAACATATTCTGGATATCTCTTACCCATCTTGATATTGTTTTCTCCTAGTATCATACCTTGGTGTACTAGTTTTTTAAATGGTTCTGGTACTGGTGATATTCCTTTATCATATAGGTAATTACACCACATTCTAGAATATAGTAAGTGACCTACAGCGTGTTCTGGTCCTCCGACATATAAGTCTACGGGCATCCAGTGTTTTAATAGTTCTGGATCTCCTATCTCATTATCATTATGTGGATCGATATATCTTAGATAGTACCAAGATGAACCTGCGGCTCCTGGCATAGTGGAAGTTTCTCTCTTACCTTTCATACCATCTATTACTACATTTTTCCATTCGGTAGCATTTTCTAATGGAGCCATACCATTCTTACCTTTATAATCATCCATTACTGGAAGAGTTAGTGGTAACTCTTCATCTGGTACTAATTTGATAGTACCATCTTCCATATGAATTACAGGTACTGGTTCACCCCAATATCTTTGACGAGCAAATATCCATTCTCTTATTTTATAGTTAACTTTCTTAGTACCTAATTTATTTTCTTCAAGATATTCTATCATCTTTTTGATAGAGTCTTCTTTATTTAAACCATTTAAGAACCCACTATTGATGTGAAGCCCATCTCCGGTGTAGGCTTCTTTAGTGATATCTCCACCTTCAATTACTGGTATGATATCTAGATTAAATTTCTTAGCAAATTCATAGTCTCTTTCGTCATGTGCTGGTACTGCCATGATAGCTCCATTAGCATAACTTGCTAGGACGTAATCGCTTATCCAGATAGGAATCTTTTTATTATTTACCGGATTAATAGCGTAAGCACCAGTGAATACTCCTGTTTTTTCTTTACTTGCATTTGTTCTTTCTAGTTCTGATTTAGAGGCTGATAACTTGATATAGTCCTCTACTACATCTTTATATTCAGGAGTTGTTATTTCTTTTACTAGACTATGTTCAGGAGCTAGTACACAGTAAGTAGCTCCAAATAAGGTATCACATCTCGTAGTAAATACTGTGACCTCTTTATCGGTACCATCTACTTTGAAAGTAATATTAGCACCATAACTCTTGCCTATCCAGTTTCTTTGAATTTCTTTAGTGGATTCTGGCCAGTCTAAATTATCTAAGTTATTTAGAAGTCTATCAGCAAACTTTGGTATATCCATAGACCACTGTTTCATATTCTTTCGAACTACTGGATAGCCTCCTCTTTCACTTTTACCATCTATTACTTCGTCATTAGATAGTACTGTTCCTAATTCTTCACACCAGTTAACGGGCATATCAATATATTTAGCATAGCCATCCATATATAGTCTTTTAAATATCCACTGGGTCCATTTGTAATAAGATGGATCAGCTGTTGATATTTCTCTATCCCAATCATAAGAGAAACCTAACTCTTTTAATTGTTTTTTAAATACCTTGATGTTTGACTCGGTGAAACCACTTGGATGATTACCTGTTTTAACAGCATATTGTTCAGCAGGTAAACCAAAGGCATCCCAGCCCATTGGATGTAAAACATTATAGCCTTGCATCCTCTTCATTCTTGATACTATATCAGTCGCAGTATATCCTTCAGGATGGCCAACATGAAGACCTACTCCTGATGGATATGGAAACATATCTAGAGCATAATATTTTGGTTTACTAAAGTCTCTTATATCAGTTTTAAATGTTTTATTTTCTTCCCAATAATCTTGCCATTTCTTTTCTGTCTTTCTAAAATTATACATTTTTGTTACCTCTTTTCTTTGCTGTATTAGTCTTTTTTGAGACATTCTTATCTTTAGGAGTATCTTTTACTTTAACAGTCTTAGTAGTTACCATACCATGTTTTTGATAATATCTACCCATTAGACCATATAAGATAATTATAAGTAATATTATTATAAATATACCTACGATTAATTGCCACATCCATTTATCTAATAATTTAGATATTATTATATATGTTGTATCTATGATAAAGGTATTAACAAAGGCTGTAGCATAAATAAATTTCTTATAGTTTATTTTACTTTGATCTAATCTATAAAGACTAACTAAGTAATAGAATTCTACAGGTACTTTATTGGGATTATATTTAGTTTTCTTTCTTACAAAAATTAACCAATATAATATAAATACGCCAATATATACAATTAAGAATTCTAGTAATATTTTTAGGATATCTTTCATAAATGCCTCCTTATATATCTATGTATTATACTATGATTTTTCTATATATTCAAGTAGATTTATAAATACATTTATATATTTTTTATCTAAACCTTTTCTTTTTAGTTTTCTTATTTTTATTCTTTTCTTTCTTATTTCTAAATCACTAAATAGTATCTTATCTAATTCTTCTTTTAAGTTAGTTCTTATCTCTAGATCAAATAAGATATTCTTTATTTCTTCATTTATTATTACATCAGATCCTACAAGTATATTAGTACCTTTGATATTTACTTTGATTTCTCTACCGACAATAGCATTATCTATTTTTATGATAAAGTCATCTCTATCATAATAAGTAGTATAATTAATAGTTTTATCTTCGATATTTACTTCAGTTATATTTCTAGTATTTTTAAATCTAAGTAAGTATGTTCTTCGAGATAATAAGTTCTTACCTTCTTCTCTTGAAATGATAAATGTATAATTATCTAATTCATACTGATAATTAAACTTGGTTATCATGTATAATCCTTTTTTATAGTTATTAGAATAGCCATCGTCTTCATAGAAGGAATAATCACCATTATCTAGTGGATATATATTTAGTTCTAATATACTTGGTATATCTTCTTTAATATTTATACTTGTTGGTATGATAGAACCTGCTTTAACAAATACAGGATAGTCTTCATCACGATAGAAGTTATTATAGTATTTATTACCAGTATATTTTTTACCATTTAGGTAATCAAACCATATACCATTTGGTACATATATTTTCTTTATTGATCTTTTAATAACACTATTTTTTCTTTCAGTAATTGGAGCTACAAAGAAGTTTCTACAGAAGAAGTATTCATTCTTATATAGGGGTTCATCAATCATTTTAGGATAATCTATATAGAATGGTTTTACTAAAGCGTGACCTGTTTTATGATAGTTATAACTTTCACTATATAGATATGGTATTAGTTTATATCTTAGATTCATATAGTATATTATATTATTTCTTATAATACTATTCCATTTCCATGGTTCCCTTTTATAGTAGGCTCCGCCTTCACTAGCTAAGAGAAATATTGGTGAGAAACAAGAAAATTCAATATATCTTAAGTATAATTCGTCTTCTTCAATACCACCATGATATCCACCAATAGGATGAGCTATAAAAGATAAGCCCATATTATATCCTTGTGAATTATATCTTGGTAATAGATTTAATGTAGTCCAGTTTACTAAAGTTTTACCACTCCAGATAATGGGATACCTATGCATAGCTATATTAGTATTTCTAGATAGTGTTAAACCTCTTATATTTTTGATATTACTTAATCCATGGTGATAATGGTCTATCTTCCATAAATTTATTCTATCTAAGGGATTGTTATAATCAATACTATATACTGATACTCCAAGATTATTTAAGTTATTTATGAATATATTTAGATACATACCTATCTTATCATTAGATAAAGGAATAAAGTTTACTTTATCTAGATTAGTATAATTACTTATATAGTTATATTCATTAGTACCTTTATTTATATAACTAGTAGGATTTATTGTTACTCCTAGTTTTATATTATTGTTATTTAAATAACTACTTATATATTTTAAATCTATACTTGGTATTAATGTACTTCCATTATGCCAATAGTCTCCGAGTAGGAATACTGATATTGGGATATTATTTATATTGAATTTATTTACTAAATTAATTACATCACTTGTACTATAGTTATCATTTTTATACCATATAGCTCCAAGAGCATATCTTGGTATTAAATTAGGATAACCTGTTAAAGTGAAATAATCTGTTAGACAACCTTCAAAATCATTATTATACATAATTAGATATAAGTCTTTTATATCTTTAGGTCTTTCTATAAAGTTATCATTTTCGTCTAATACTAATGATTCTGAATCATCTATTAAGCATATTCCATCTAAGGAATATAAGCCTTTATCTAATATTATTTTATCTTTAATACTATCTATTGAGTAGTTAATGGCTCGCATGTTTCTTATTTCTTTACTGCCTGCCTGCCATTCTTTATTGGTACCATTTATTACTGCTTTTATATTACTACCTAAAGCTGTTGACTTGAAATCACTATTTTTTACATAAGTTAAAGTAAATATACCAGTATCTACTTGGATAAGGGTATTACTTTCAGTAATAGAATATGGTACTTTAGGGAAAGATCTATTTATTACTAAAGAAGTTGGTCTATCTTCGAATACACCATTACTATTATACTCTAATCTTATCATTCTAGGAGTTAATACTGTAAATCTATATTTATTTCCTATAATATAAGATTCTTTATCACTAATTAATTTATTTTTACTATCTATATAGTAATTACTTACATTAGTCATAATATTCTTTCCTTTCTATTATTTTTATCTACATATCTATTTTACTTTATAAGGCACCAAACTAGTGTTAATACCAAAATTTATTTTTCATCCTTCGCCTTTAGGCGAATATCTACCTTCTCTTGGCGACTTTCGCCGCCCTTGCCCCTAACAGACTTCGCCTGTTTGAGGGGCCTCTTACCAAGTTCTTCCTACCAAAGTTATTTCAAATTAATTGCTTACGCACTTAATTTGTATGGATTACTACTTGAGCCATCCCCTGATGACTCTATTCCTAGTTCAGAACTTAGAGAAAGGACTGGCGCGGCCACATAGCTCGAGATATACGCACGGTTACCGCCCACAATGCCGCCCAAATACACAGCCCCCGCAATGTACGAATAGCTGGAATAAGGGGTTAATAACCATCCATCATTGCTTCCATTATTTGTTATGATCGATTTCATCCAGTTGTTTGAGGTACAAGTTGAATCATTATAACTGTTTAACTGTTTAGTACACTGATTTAAATCCGCTGCATAACCATAATCGCTTGGATATGCTAAGGCTATTTTTCCTGTCCATGTTGTAGTAGGTCTACCTGTATATACTGTTGTTCCTCTTTCATATTCATATATTTCATTTGGATATACTACAAAGGTATTCCATCCCCCTAAATTATATGTTGTCTCTGCAATCATATTTCTTGTGATATTATTTTTTATTCCTGTACTTGTAAAATCACAATCTACTGTAGCATTATTTTGACCTCTATAACATTTTCCTGAAGCACTATTGTAATATAAACTTTGGCCTAATCCATTATCGTTAGAATCTACTGTATAATAATCGCTTGGATTAAGTAGTTTCATTAATCTTGCTGTTGTCCAGTCATTTTTACCATTAGCAGATTCTGCACCTGTTGTAGTATTTTTGTTGTCCCATGCATATGCTCCTATTTGACTACCTCTTATTATTTTTAATTTACCATCAAATACTCCTATTATTCGCCATGTTTCACATGTACTTGAAGATTGGTTACTATAATCAGAACAATTAAAATATATATAATTATTAGGACTTGCTCCATAATATCTTATATTACCACTATCTATACCAGTTAAAGTACTACCTAATCTATCATTCATTAATAATACTGATGGTGCTGTATTATATGTAATACTATTATTTGTTACTGTTGTTTTCGAAGAACCGGTATATAAACTACTAATGTAAGCTGCAGCATTACCTAATACTTTCTTAACTACCGCTCCTTCTCCATCTGCATGTAACTTAAAACTAAATTCTTTACCCATCATGGTACTAGGATTTACATAGTTAGCTCCATCTATCCAAATATATAATGTATAAACTGAATTTGTAGTACCAATGCTTTCATTATTTAATAATGTTATATGTTTAGTACTATTGGTGGTACAATCAGTTGTATTACTATTTAAGTATGTATCACTAAAGTTACCTTCTTTTACTTTTGTTGTACCTTTATAAAACTCATATCTAAAACTTACGTCTTTTAATTCTGTTGCTATATTTGTTATATCTAAGTACATATTAAATGTTAAACCTGTAGTATCTGCTTTTACTTTTATTTCTTTTACTATTCCTTTACTTTTATCCGCTACTGGTCTTAAACTAGCATTTATATCGCTACCACCATCAAAGGTTACCGTGGCTGATCCTACTCCAGCAACTATCTTAGTAACTTCGTTAGTATTTGTATTCCATACATACCAAGCATAAGTACCACCTATTATAGCTATCAATACTAAAAGTGAAATACCAGTAATTATAAATATCTTTTTTTATTCTTCATATTAATCGCTTACCTGTTCCACACTAGCACTAATATTACCATAATAAGTTGAAGGAATATCACTATTTTGAATCTTACTACCATCTAACCATACATAAATAGTATAACTATCTGCACTACTTATACTACTTATTTTCTTTAGTGTACCAACATTAATACTTGTAGTACCTGCTTTTGTAATATTACCTTCACTTATCTTAGTACCATTCTTTAATACCACATAGTTAAGAAGCCCTGTTCTATATAAATTACTACTTGTAGTACTTAAAGTATTTAATTTAATAATACCAGTACCATTTACATTAGTGCAACTACTGCTAAAGCCCATCTTAACAGTAGAAGATAATCCTCCAGTATAATCAGTTGAAGGATTTAAAGTAGCAATATTTTGATCACTACCTATATCAGTTCCTTTAGCATATAAAACATTAAAACATTCACTATTACCAGTAGTATTAATCTTTCCACTTGACCAAGTAACATAAGCAAAAGTAATACCAATAACTGAAATAACAATTATAACTACAATCAATATACTTGTAGTAACCTTACTCTTCATAATTTATCACCCTATCCTACATATAAATATTATCATATTTTCATATATAATTCAAGAAAAAAAAGAAGATTTATTTTTCTTCTTTAATATAGTTAGGATCGACAGTATTATCTATTTCTTTCATGGTATCATCAGTTACATCTTCAGGTATTTCATCCCATGGTTCTTCATCTTCCTCAATAGCAATTTTAACTTTAGTATCACCAACTATCTCTACCCCTAATTCCTTCTCAATATCAATAACTATAGTATTATCTTTCTCTTTAGCGGATATACAACTAGGTTGTTTTAAGCTTCTTACTATAATATCTTTACTTGAAGAATCAGTAGTTTCTTTTTGGGCTACTGTTACCATTTCTTTATATGGTATATTTTTAGTTATAACAGATGTCTTAGTATCATTATCATAAGAATACCATAAATTTACATCAAAAGAACCATCTATTTCTATTCTATCATCTACTTCTTTACCAGAAAATCTATGATTTATTACCCAACATCCAAGCACAGTATTAGGTTTACTATCAGTATTTATAGTATAGGTATTTCTATAATATTTTTTACCTTTACCTACTACTGCTTTTGTTACTATTTCTTTATATGCAGACAAAAGATATCACCCCTCACAATAATTTATGTTGCACATAAGAAAAAAGTACCACTTTTTTATAGTAATACTTTATAATTTACTAAATACATTACCTAATTTATCATTTATGACAAGAGTACATCTATTATCATAACTAGTTTTATCTTTATTAATAAGAACTAAGTTATTACCATGAAAATAATCTATTAGATAGGCTGCTGGAAAAACTGTTAATGAAGTACCACCAATTATCATAGTATCAGCTTCTTTAATTAATTTAATAGCTTCATTCCATACATCTTCCGGAAGTGATTCATTATATAATACTACATTAGGTTTTATAATACTACCACAAGTACATCTAGGTATATCTTTAGAATCAAATACATAAGTAGCATCATAATACTTATGACATTTAATACAATAATTATCCATAATACTACCATGTAATTCTAATACTTTCTTACTACCTGCCTTACTATGTAATCCATCAATATTTTGTGTAATTACACCAAGTAATTTACCCTCTTTTTCTAACTCACTTAAATAATAATGAGTAACATTAGGTTTATAATTTAAACTATTCATCTTATCTTTATAAAATTTATAAAATTCTTCAGTATCATCATAAAAGAAACTATGACTAAGTATTAATTCGGGTGGATAATCGTACTTCATATTATATAAGCCATCTTTACTTCTAAAGTCAGGTATTCCACTTTCAGTAGATACTCCTGCTCCCCCAAAAAATACTATTTTCTTACTATTATTTATTATATCTTTTAATTTATTAATATTATCTTCCATCTTACTTCACCAATAATATTATACAATAATTTATCAAATTATACTAATTATCTTCTTTAAGTAAATCATCATTTTTAATTATAAATATATTTTTGTCTTTATAAAAAGCAAAGAATACATCTTCAATATTTATATTTTTTTTATCTAAAAAATTATATACCCATTTTTTATCTTTCTTCAAATGTTTAATAGTATCTTCTTGTATATCACCATCTAATATTATCGGAAGTGGTAATGGACTTTTACCATTTTCATAAGGAAATATAGATAAAGTACCACTACTTTCTAATATAGCATATTCAACTTCTTCAATACTTCTATAGCCTTTATCCCTAAGTTGTACTAACAAATCATCTAAATTATATCTTTGTTTTAACATTTCATTATAATTAATTTTACCATTCTTAATAATAACCGAAGGATTACCATCTAAGAATATTCTAAACTTAGGTTTCTTTAAACTAAAATAAGCTAATATACATTGAAGCAATGTTAATATTACTATTGGTATTAAAGAATATAAAATGGATCCTTTATAATTTTCTATACTAATCGTAGCAAGTTCTGCGATTAATAAAGATACTATCAAGTCAATAATACTTAGCTGTCCTAATTCTCTTTTACCCATTATTCTATATATTAAAAATATAAAGAAATAAAAGAATACTGTTCTAATCATAACTATATACATATCTTATCACCAATATCATTATGTACTAAAGTATATTTTTTTATACAAATACATATTATTTATTGGTGATAAAATATATGCTAATGAATTATTTAAAAAGTTTTATTTGGTCTTTAGGTATCCTTCTATCAAGTATAATAATACTTACTATTTTTAATTATTTTAATATTCTAAATGGAACTATACTTAAAGTATTAGAACTATTTATACCTATAATTTCTATCTTTATTGGTAGTTACATGCTAGGAAAAACATCTAGTCAAAAAGGATACATTGAAGGATTAAAATATAGTGGTATATGGATAATAATATTTTTATTATTTAATATAATTACTAAAAATCTAAGTCTAATAGGAATATTATATTTAGTCATATTAGTATTAACTGGAGTATTTGGAAGTATCTTAGGTATTAACAAAAAAAGACATTAATTATAAAAAGATCTTTATATTTCAAAAGATCTTAAACAAAAAATATAGTAATCAAAATCATTACTATATTTTATAAGCTTCATTATGATAAGAATGTAGCAGTTACACCTGATTTATTACCAGCAGCATCAACTGCATCAAAAGTAATATTACCAGTATATGATTTCTTAGAATCTGCTGAAGAAGCATCATTGTCTTGTTGCTCTGCACCAGTTTCTTCAAGCCATACTAATACATAGAAACTCTTGCTTGAAGTATCGCCATCAGTACCAGATAAACTTAAATTAGCTGCTTTGTTAAGTTGAGTTGAATCATCTTTTTCAGTAGAATATGTAAGATATCCATCAGTATTTTGTTTAACCATAGCAAAATCTGCTTTTGCAGTTCCAGTAGCTAATTGAACTGTTGCAGGAGTACCTTCACCCTCAGCTGGAGTTTCAGTTACAGTAGCATCGATTAAAGTCCAATACATATTAGTTGCAGTAGAATTTAAGTTAAGTTTTCCTTGAACTTGAATAGTTGAAGTCTTACTCATGTTATTAACAGTAACTCTATATACTGCACAAACATTGTTACCTAAATCGTCTTTACATTTCTTTTCCATAGCCTTTTCAAATTGTGAATCAGGATACTTATCATCAGCAATTAGATTTAAAGGTATAATATTATTATTAGTATTAGAAGTAATTGGCTCTACTTTTAAAGTAAGTCCACCAGCTTCTGCAGTATCACCTTTGATAACATCATTATTACTTGCAGTAGCACTGAAGTATGCAAATGTAGCACCTATAATAGC
>OJAW01000317.1_pt1 | contig 36411 bp, 37 predicted proteins | sample 1589151 | NCBI WGS metagenome assembly OJAW01 (sample SAMN03283290) | human gut metagenome | biome: human-associated habitat; material: feces | host: Homo sapiens | place: Peru | collected 2012
ACCTATGACCCCCTGCTTGTAAGGCAGGTGCTCTAACCAACTGAGCTAATCGCCCTTATGCATAAAGCATAAACTTTATTCATCTTAAATCTCTTCAAGACAATTAGAATTATACTATATAAATTTCATTATTGCAATGATTTTTTTTGCTTTTTGTATTTTTTTTGATTTAAATTAATAAATTAGACCTTTTTGAATGGCATAAGGAAGAAAATGTTCAGTAATGCTTGTTGACATATTGTAACTAGTTTCACCTATTTTGTACCAATGGTAATCTAATATTTCATCATTTGGTATTAATGATACATGAATTTGTTTTGTTGCTAAAAATAAATTCATTTCAATAATGACATCTGAATCACTTGCAGCAAGTTCTTTAAAACACATTACAGGCATCAAATCTTCTTCACAAAATTCAAAGCCTTGTCCAATCTCTTCATTAACCTCTCTTAATGCTGCTTCAATCTCGCTCTCGCCTGTTTCGACTCCTCCACCAACTAGTGTCCATGAATTTGTTTTGCTACTTCTTGCAGACTTAACTATTAAAAGCTTTCCTTCTTCTATAAACGCTATGCCAACTGTTCTTTTTAACTTTTCATGCATTATTAATCACCTAAACTTATTTTATCAAAATTTTTTTGATTTTTTTAATTTTTATGTTCTTTTATTAAAATTAATGTTAATATATTGTATATGAATAATTCAGTTAGTCAAATTGCTCAACTAAATGAACGTCTTTTAAAACTTGATAAATATCAAAAAGACATTGTTTATACCGACTCCAATATGATTGTGTATGCAGGAGCTGGATGTGGCAAAACGTTCACAATATTGTCAAAAATATTTTATCTTATTAGCAATAACGTTTTACCTGAAGAAATCCTAATAATTTCCTTCACTAATAACTCAGTTAACGATATTCAAGAAAAATTAAACAATTTGCCCATAAAAGTTTTAACATTTCATAAACTAGCACTGCAAATACTAAAAAATAGTGGCACACAATTTAATATTTGTTCTCAAGGTCTTTTGAAATATACCATTGAGGAGAATCTTAAAACTTGTACCCTCAAAACTCAAAAAATTATACTAAAATATTTAGGCTACAAAAAAAGTTATAAAAATTTTTTATTTTCACAAGAATTTCAATCTTTTGTCAAAATGATAGAATCATATATTAATATTTTCAAAGCAAACGGCATTAGCCTCAAAAATGTAAACAACGTTAAATACACAAAATTAGAAAAAAACATAGTTGCACTTATTTTCAAAATCTACCATGAATATATGAATGAAAAACTTAGTACTAATTCTTTTGATTTTGATGATCTTATAATGTATTCAGCTGAAATTCTATACTCTTCCACCGAAAAAACTAATGTAAATTATAAATATATTTTTGTCGATGAATTTCAAGATTCGTCGTCGATTAGATTAAAATTATTAAAAGCTATTTTTTTGTTGACTTCTGCAAAAATTATTGTTGTAGGTGATGACTTTCAATCGATATATAGGTTTTCTGGTTGTGACCTTAATATTTTTCTGGATTTTAAAAACTTATTCCCTAACGTAAGTGAAAAATATATTGTTAAAACTTACCGAAATGCTCAACAATTAGTTAACATTGCCAGCGAATTTGTAATGAAAAATCCTTTGCAAATAAAAAAATCTATTGTTTCTGATAAAAATATCACAACTCCATATGTTTTTGCTCCCGCCAATTCAAAAATTGATACTCTTATTAAAATATTGGATTATCTTCTTCCACAGTCAAAAAATATTATGGTTTTAACTAGAAACAACAATGATATATATGATTATATTAGCAGTGTTCTAAAATATGAAAATGGCGAAATTTTATACAAAGAACAGAGAATTTGTCATTTTACAGTTCATAAATCAAAGGGATTAGAAGCTGATTATGTAATTGTTTTAAATTGTGACGATACTACACTAGGATTTCCAAACAAAATTGAGGACAATATACTAATTCAAAAGCTTTTTCCTAATTCTGAAATACCTTTTGCAGAAGAGCGAAGATTATTTTATGTAGCAATTACGCGTTGTAAAATCAAGACTTTCTTTGTATATGACAAAAGTAACCCATCAAAATTCATACAAGAACTAAAATGGATTACTTTTAAAAAAACACATAAAATACCAATTTTCAAAAATTATTAAACTTTTTTTATAATTAATTTATTATTGACAACTTCAAATGAAATTAATCCTTTATCATTTAACACTTTCAAATATGCTTTTATTGTTGATGAAATCAAAAAATATTGAGTAACATTCATACTTATATGATAATATTCAAAAACTTTCTCTAATAAGGATTCAAAAGTATTTTCTTTTTCAAGAAAATCTAGAACTTGCATCTCTATAGCATTGCAAATTTTAAGATTTACATCAATAGTATTTGTCGCATCTTTTTCAATTACACCGTGTGAAGGCACAATGTATGAATACTTCATATTACTAATTTTTTCTAATGTGTTTTTATATTCTTGAATATCAAAAATGTATTGTATCTGATATTTTTCAATTATACTCTTGCTGGTAAATGCATCACCACAAAATAAAACATTATCACTAGTTAATATTCCAATCATGTTTGGTGAGTGACCTTTTAAATCTATTATCTCTATTCCATCCAAGTTTATTTTTGCAATATCTTCGCATACACTTTTTGGAGCGTTTAAAAAACGATTTTTTAAATCTTCAATAGGCATTGCACCATAAAATAGTGTTGGTTCTAAAATTGGATAATTAATAAAACTTCTTTCTATTTCGGAGCAATAAATTTTACAGCCATATTTATCTTGAAGTTTTTGATTGCCGTATATATGATCAGCATGACTATGGGTATTTATTATATACTTCAAGTTCCAGTTGTTACTTTCTAAAACTTTATTTATATTTTTAACATAGTCCTTTCCACTTCCAGAATCAATTAGACATACATCATTTTCATTAATAATGTAAAATCCTACATTAACTGCATTTAATAAACAAAATGTTTTTTCTCCTAATTTTACTAACTCATTCATATTTTTTATTAATCAATTTCATAAAAATTCTAAATATTTATTTATTGATTCCTTTCTTATTATATTGTATATTTTATTGCATTAAAATGTCTGTTCAAATCAATCGACAGCATGATAATCTTTATTTTATTTATTATTTTTTTCAATAAATTTCTTAATACCTTCAACAGAAAATATAATTACTCCACCCAACATGAAATACAAAATATTAAATGTTTCAGCTGAAAGCATTGATAGGGCTGGAGTCAATGTTGTAGGACCCGCAATAATTGAATATATTGATCCTAGCATCATTCCAATAATTGCATATACAGTCGCACTTCTTCTTTTTTCTAAAAGTTTTCTTAAAAATCTCGTAAAAACCACAATTCCAAATATAATTCCTAATCCTAATGTTGTAAGAATTGGAACCGTACTAAAGTCAAAGTGTAAAAAATCTTTTATTTTTGCTATGATAGGTAAATATATTCCAAATATTAACATAATAGTTGAACCTGAAATACCTGGTAAAATCATTGCAGATATAGCAAGTGCTCCAACTAAAAATGTATAAATAATTGTAGATAAATTTAGAACATTTAAGTTAACTGATGCACTTGTCGAACCATTTAAATATGAAATTACCGCTACAAAAACTGCACCTAATACTGCAAAAAATAAATTATAATATTTTCCTTTAAGAACGCTTTTTTCTTCTTTTATAACTATAGGAAGTGCAAATACTATAAAACCTATAAACAATGAACTCATTTCATAAATGTGAGTTTCAAATAAATTTGCTAGAAATAAAATTGCTAAAACAAATCCAAAAATCCAACCTATTCCTATTTTTCCTAAAAATTTTAATGCTTCAATTTTTTTCTTTTTATCTCCTCTAAATAAATCATCTAAAGATTTAATAAATTCATCATAGAATCCTAAAATAAACGCAATTGTTCCTCCAGATACTCCTGGAACACTATCTGCTAGTGCCATACATAATCCATTAAAAAAACTAACTATATATTCCTTTATTTTTTTCATTGTTATCCTCCATTTCTTTTAAATTTTAATATATTTTCTTACCTTTGTCTATATTTTATATAAATTTATGAGAAATATACAAATCAGTATATAAATGTTATAATATCAAAGAGGAATGATATTATGATTATTGGTACAGGAATTGATTTAATAAAAATTGATAGAATTAAGAGCATAACAAAAATGGAGTACTTTTTCACAAAAAGTGAAATAATTTTTTTTAATAAAACGTCAAATTATGACACGTTAGCAGGAGCATTTGCAGCTAAAGAGGCTCTTTTAAAGGCTTTAGCGGTTGGAATAGAATCTTATAAATTTACGGAAATGGAAATATTACATAAAAGCAATGGCGCTCCATATTTTAATTTTTATGGAAATTTATCCAAAAAGATAAAAAAAGAAAGGTTTAAATGCTTTCTTTCAATTGCTCATGATGGTGACTATGCTATTGCTAGCGTTATTATCTTCAAAAAATAAATTATCCTATTAATGATCTGTATTTTTCCAAACTTTTTTCCCAGCCGAAATATTCTATATCATCTTTATGGTTTGGTAATTTGTATTTTTCTTTAAGAATTTGAGCTATGTAAGAGCTTTCTTTTTTTGCTCCATGAACATTTAAATGGTCACCTTTATCACAAGTATCTTTTGTCCAGTCTATATTTGCTACATTATTTATATTTAAGTCTATGTAATCGATCTTTTTGTCGTTAGCATAATTTGCTATAGTTAAATGTCTACTATAATTATAATTCTTTAGACTTGTAGCACTGACTAATACAAACTTAATATTATTTTCTTCACATTTTTTTCTAATTTTTTCTAAATATTTATAATTTTCTTTGGGAATTTCTTCATTTTTTTCCATTTCTTCCATATAATTTGAGTTTGCAATCGGTTTTATGTTATTTTTTATTTTATAGCCTTTTAAAGGATCAGTATATGTGTATGTTACATCATTATTAAAATCATTTATTGATAAATTTTTCCAACGATTATGATATTCAAAAAACGGAAAAACAGCTTTCATCTTAGCTTCTAAACTTCCTGATAACGAAAATTTTCTAAACAAAGCATTTGTTTCTAAAATTACAATTTTTGGGGTTTGAGAATCTAATGCTTTACTTAAAAATGCATAAGAATCATATAATTTTTGTCCTGAAGTTCCACATACATATGAAGTGAATCCTTGCTCGTCATACATTTGAAGTGGTGAAAATGAACTGTACGATAGCGAATCTCCAATAAATAGTACATCAATTGTGTTTTTTTTCTCTCCAAGAATACCATTCGCACGAACTTGCATCATACCGAATTCTGCATAGTTATTTTTAGGAGTGAACAAAATTGATAATAAATTTAATATTAGAAGTAAAATTGAAATAAAAGTTACTGATTTTATTATATTAATTTTTTCTTTCATCATGACCTCCTTAAAAACTTGCATACATAGGATCTATTGGAGTATAAGGGCCTAAATATGCTCCAAAAATCAAACCATAAAGAATTAACATATAATATATACACCATCTTACGACTAGTGGCTTTTTTGATACTTCTTCTCTAATATAAATACCTTTTTCTTTTAGTACTCCTATAACAAATACTATTAGCAATGTTACTCCTATTATAATGTAGTCTTTTCCATCCAACCCGATTTTTAATAAGGTTCCATCTGTTAATCCTTGTAACGAAAAATTACTCACAATTAATTTAAACATATTTATGCCGTCTGTTAAAGTTGATGCTCTAAAAAACAATTCACCAATAATAACGATTATAGTAGTCTTTATAATTCTAATACTTTTAAATAACAATTTATCTTTATCAATTTTTGTAAATTCATAAAATTTTTTTATTACTGGTGAAAAAATATTACCTAGTAAAATTAGTACAAAATGGTACATTCCAAAAAACAAGAAACTATAACCCGCTCCATGCCATAAACCGTTACTAAACCACACTGCAAATAATGCTAGTGCTCCGGCTGCTAGAGGACCAAAATGGTTACCTATTTTTTTTCTTAAAGAATTAGTCATTTTTCGGGAAAACTTGGATAAACTTATTGGATAAAATATATAATCTTTAAACCAAGTGCCTAATGTAATATGCCATCTTGACCAGAAATCTGATATATTTGATGAGAAAAATGGTTGTTTAAAGTTTTCTGGTAATTTAACATTAAATATTTCTCCACTTCCTATTACTATGTCCATTATTCCGGAAAAATCCATGTATAATTGAATTGTATAAAGTATAGCCCCGATAAATATGATACCACCATTGTAATTGCTGTAATTATTAAAAATTAATGCCACAGTACTATTTAATCTATCTGCTACTACCATTTTTTTTATGAACCCATACATTATTCTTTGAGTTCCAAAACATATATTTTGATATTTTAAATTTTCTCCCGTAAACAAATTATCTTTAACATCATCATATCTACTTATTGGGCCTTCCATAATTTGTGGAAAAAAAGATAAATATAATCCGACTTTTAGTATATTATTGTTTGGTTCAAATTTTAATCTATATACATCTACCATATAAGAAATAGATTGTAGTGTATAAAAAGAAATTCCGATTGGAGCAAAAATTTTAATTTCTTTGATTCTAAAGCTAGCATGAAATAATTCTAATAAATTATTTACATTCAAACACATAAAACTTAAATATTTAGTCATACATAACATTGTAAGTTCCAGTGCAATTCCTAAAAATAAAATCATTCTTTTTTTCTTATTAAATGTTTCTCTTACTTTCTTCTTCTCTTCTTTTTCTAAATTTTCAATGTTTTTTTCTTCTGCATCATTTAGTTTTTTTAACCATAATCCAATACCGTAAGTTATAAATATAGTGACAAATAGATAAACTATCAATGTTTCACTTATTAAATAAAAAAATATTAATCCCACTAAAAAAAGAAAAATATAGCGCTTTTTTTTCGGAACAACTGAATAAATAATCATTACGATTGGTAAAAAAAGAAGAAGATATGACCAATCACAATATTGCATAATTAATCTTCCTCTTCGATTTTATTAATTAGAGCCATAATACTTTCAACTGAATTGAAATTTTTAGGTATTATTTCAACTGTTGGAATTACTATATCAAAAGCATCTTCAATTTCTGCTACTAAAGATAAAATTGATAGGGAATCTAAATAATGATCATCTATTAATGTATTAATATTTTTATAATCTACTCCCGGTTTAATATTCTCTAAAATTTCTAATAACTTCTCCATACTACTCTCCTTTATACATTGGACAATTTAATTTATAAGTGTTTAAACTATCTCTTACAAGAATTTCTTCATTATTTGATATTAATAAGACTTTTGGTAAATCTCTGCTTAAAAACAATGATATACCTTCAGTTACCGAATATGCTCCAACATTTTTAAAAATAAACACATCATTTATATCCAAAGTTGGAACTTGTAAATTTTTTACTAAAACATCATTTATAGTACATAGTGAACCATATAGATTGATAATATCTTCTCCTATATTTTCTTTATTTAATATCTCATAATGAGGAATTCTCATTCCCATTGTACCACCATAGTACACCAAATGGTTGATACCACCATCTAGTATAGCATACTTTCCGGTTTTATTCTCTTTTAAATCGACTATTTTTGTCAAATAAACTCCAGAACTTGCTACTAAACTTCTTCCAATTTCTAATATTATTTTTTTTCCTTTAAAAAATTCATTGATATTTTTATTAAATTCAACAAAAAATTCATTTTCATCAAAGGTTTCATCAATAAAATAATATACTGGAAATCCTGTGCCATATTCTATTTCTTCTAAGCAAATATTATATTTTTCTTCAACTTCATCAATATTACTTTTTATTTTCTCAAATTCTTTAATAATCCTTTTCATTGAATGCTTTTGAGTTCCAGAAAAATATTCAATTCCTACTACATTCATAAAATCATTTTTATTTTTTATAATAAATTCAAGTTCTTCTTTTGTAATTCCAAATTGATTACCACTCGTTATTCTAGGAAGAATATTAATATTAGTCTGATATTTTTCTGTCAATTTTTTTAACATTTCAAACTGATTTATAGACTCTATTGTAAATCTAAGAATTTTTTTGTTTTCTTTAATTATATTTTCAAAATCTTCTAGACTTTTATTGACACCAGATAATACTATTTTATTATCATCAATATTTAATGATTTACAAATTTCATATTCACCATTTGAACATATTTCTAATCTATCTACATCATTTATAATTTCTTTAACTACAAACGAATTTGCTTTGATGGCATAACATATTTCTATGTTTTTAAAAATGGTTTTCATTGACTTAATTCGTTCTTTTATTTTATCACAATCGAATATATATAATGGGGTTCCATATTTTTTTTCTAATACTTCATAATTCATAATTATTCCTCAATCATTTTTTGAAGTATTTTTCTGTCTATTTTACCATTTTTGCTAAGTGTAAAATCTTCAACCTTCACAAAAACTGATGGAACCATATAAGTTGGAACTGATTCTTTTAATTTTTCAACAATTTCTTCTTTTTCAATATTTCCAATATAAAAGCAATAAAGTTTATTCTTTTTTTCGTGAAATAACGTAACAGCTCTAACGACATTGTTAATTTTAGATACTTCTCTATCAATTTCTTCTAGTTCTATTCTGTGTCCCATGTACTTAATTTGAAAATCTTTTCTTCCAGCAAACACAAATTCACCTTCATCGTTTATAGTTCCTAAGTCACCAGTTCTATAAATAAATTCGATATATTTTGTATTAAGTGGATTTTGACAGAAATGTGAATCAGTTTGAGTTTTATTATTGTAATATCCGAGTGCTAAACACGTTCCACTTACACATATTTCCCCTCTTAATCCAGTTTCTGTTACTTCTTTATTATTTTCGTCTAATAAAAATACTTTTTCATTTAAGAATGGTTTTCCAATAGGAATAATACCATTATATTCTTTTTCTCTATCAATTATATGATATGTACAGTTACATGTAATTTCAGTCGGACCATACACATTTATGAATGTTGCATTCGGTAATTTACTCATCCATGTATTTAAGTGTTTAATTGGCATAACTTCGCCACTAAATATTATCTTATTAACAGTTTCCGGAACTTTATAATCAAGACCATGAAATGTTGTTATAAGACATAATGCTGATACTGCCCATACCATAGTTGTTGCTTTATTATCTACTAAATAATCAAGTAATTTTGCAGGATTTGAAAATAATCTTTTTGGTACAATTAGTAATGTTGCTCCTACCTTTATAGCAGAATATATATCTTTTACTGATACATCAAAATCAAATGGTGCTTGATTTGCTATAATATCATTTTCGTTTATATTAAAAGCCTTTGTAAATTCATTAATAAAATCTATAATTGATCTATTACCAACAACTACTCCTTTAGGAACACCAGTGCTACCTGATGTAAAATTGATATAAACTGGATCAAGATCTAATTTTTTATCTCTTATGTCAGATAATTTTTCGAAAGATGCTTCACCTTTTAATAAAGTTTCTACATTTAATACTATTTTGTTTTTGAAAATTTCAGTAGCAAGATTTAAAAATTCGTTATTTGTAATTATAACATTACTTTCAAGCACTTCTGTAATTTGTTCAATTCTACCTTTTGGAAATTCTGGATTAACTAAGCTATAGCAACCACCAGCATATACTACTCCAAAAAAAGTTTCAAGTGTTTCGATGCTTTTATCCATAAATACCACAACTGGATCGTTTATTTTTATTTTTTCTATTAAATTTGTTCCAACAATTTTTGATTTAATTAATAATTCTTCATAAGTTATTTGTTTGTCTTCTTCAATCACTGCAATTTTATTTTTGTTCTTTTTGCATGATTCTTCTAAAAATTCTAATACTGTCTTCATAAATACTCCTTTATATCAAATTATCACTCTATTTTAAACAGAACTTTAAAATAACCTTAATATTTATTTATATTTTAAATTTTATTTCAATACCAAATTTATATTTTTTGGAAATGTTATTTTTTAATTTTATTGTTCCACCGTGAATATCAACTATATTTTTTGCGATATATAAACCTAGTCCTGTTCCATTTTTACTACTTCTAGCATCGTCGCCTACTACAAATGGTTTAAATATATCATCTTTTATTTTTCCGTCTATTCCTACCCCATTATCTCCAATAAACAATACGATTTCATTATTTTTAACGAAATATTCAAAATATATTGTTGTTCCTTTTTCATTATATTTAACGCTATTACCAATAATATTATCAAATAGTCTTTTAATCAAGTTTTCATCAAATGTATAATTGATAACTTTTTCTTCTAATTCGAATTTAATTTTATATCCAAGTAGTTCTAATTCAGTATACTTAGATGCTAAATATTCTCTACAAAACTCCAAAAAATCTTGAGTCTTTTTATTTGGCTTAAATTCAAAATGGTTCATCTTAGAATACTCAAACAAAGAATCTATTATATTTGATGCTTCAACGGATTTACTAAAAATTACATCGATATATTTCATTTCATTTTCTTTTTTTACAATTCCATCTTTAAATGCTTTTGAATATCCTTGGATTACTGTAAGTGGTGTTTTTAAATCATGACTCAGATTAGTAATAACTTTATATTTATTTTTTTCTTCGTTATTTCTTTTTGCCTCTTCTTCTTTAATTCTTTTAAATAATGAATTAAATGTATCTTGCAATCCGGTTAATTCTTTTGGTACTTCATAATTTGCGAATTTAGGGCTTATTTTTGGATACTTTTCTACTACTTTTTCAAGTGGAGTTATCATATTTTTTATCTTTTTAGATATAATAAACCAGAAAACAATTTCTATTATGATCACTAAAGGAATTGCAACAAACCATAATGAATAAATGTGACGATAAATTTTATTGTAGCTTTTACTTGATAAAATCGGTTCAAAAAATATTAGTAATCTTTCTTCGTTATTATCTGTTTTATATTTATATTTTTCAATATAACCTTTAGATCCAAAATACCCTTGAATTAGTTCAAATTCTCTTTTTGTTAGTTTTGTTTTTCCTTCAAATATGTTTCCTTCTATTATGTTTAAATTTTCATCTAATTTTGTTGTGCTTTCTATAACATTAAATGATGTATTTTCATTAAAAGATGTTTTATTTATTACGTATTCTTTTTTACCGTCCGAATTTTCTTTTTCAAATATCATATAATAATAATTATCATAATAGTTATTTATAAAATCTATATCAGATGGGTAAATATTTAATTCATCTTTAGTAGTATTCGTAAATATAGTTCTAAAATTATTATCATAAATAATTATCTTATTTTTTTTGAATCTTTTTAAATTTATTTTACTAAAACTGTCTGTTTTTAAATAGTCCTCATATTCCAAAAAGTCATATATTCCAGAGTTAATACGATTAATTCTCATATTTACTATTACGTTTATGCATATAATCAAACTTAATAAAACTACTACATTAATAGTAAAATAAATAGCACATGTTTTAATTAAACTTTTTTTCTTTTTATTTTTTTCCATATTCAAATTTATACCCCAATCCCCTTATAGTTTTTATATACACAGGATTACTTGGATCATCTTCTATTTTACTTCTTATATTAGATATGTGAACCATTATGGTATTATCAACATTTTCATATACGTCTCCTGCAATACATTCATATAATTGAGCCTTTGTAAATATACGATTTGGATTCTTTATAAGTTTTGCAAGCATCTTTATTTCTGTTGATGTAAGTGGCACTACTATTCCCTTTTTTCTTAAAGTGTATTCTTCCAAATTCAAAACAAACTCATCAAATGAAAAAACATCTCTTGAATCGCTTTTCTCACACCTTCTTAGTAAGGCATTAATATTTGCAATAACTTCAAGTGGATTAAATGGTTTTGTAAGATATACATCTGCACCCAAATTTAATCCCAATATTTTATCAACATCCATACTTTTTGCAGACAATATTATAATAGGTAGATTATCTTTTCTTCCTCTTACTGTTTTAATAAAATCATATCCGTTCATTTCCGGCATCATTATATCTAAAAGTGCTAAATCAATACTATTTTTTTTTAATTCTTGCAATGCAACTTTTCCGTTCGATGCTGTATAAACATTAAAATTATTTCCTTCTAAATATAATTTTAGTAATTCTACTATATCAGTATCATCTTCAATTATTAAAATATTTTTTTTCATATAATCACCCGCAATATAAGATACTTAAATTTATTAAGTTATTATATCATGCTTTTAATTATTTTTATATTTTTTTGTATAAAATCATCTAATTAATTAGACTTATACGTTAATTATTGACTGCTGTTTTAATTTTATTTATCCTGCTGTAAACAATATATCAAACATACATATGTTTGTCAAACATTTTTTAAAAAAATTCTACATATTCTAGAATTTTTATTTTTAATACACTTATAAATGGTGTCCTCGGCCAGAATCGAACTGGCAGTCTATCGCTTAGGAGGCGATTGCATTATCCTATTATGCTACGAGGACATTTACCCCATATAATGGGGAAAATAATTTTAATTTAACTCTTTTTCAATAACCGAAACTATTTTATCACACAATTTACTAATTTCTTGAATATTTTTTCCTTCTAGCATTACTCTTATTAGATTTTCTGTTCCTGATGGTCTTACCAGTACTCTTCCATCACCATTTAATTCTTCTGTTACTTCAGAAATAATATTGTTAATATTAATATTTTCCTTATAATTTTCTTTTCCTTCTTTACTTACTTTTACGTTTTTAAGCACTTGGGGATATTCTTCCATTATACTTGCAAGTTCAGATAATTTCTTTCCGCTTTCTTTTAATACTTTTAGTATTTGTAATGATGTTAACTCTCCATCACCTGTGTTTGCATATTCTTTAAAAATTATATGGCCGCTTTGTTCCCCACCTAAAATATAGTCATTTTTTAGCATGCTTTCAAGCACATACCTGTCTCCAACTTTTGTAGCTACAAAATTAATGCTGTTTTTTTCGCAATATTTTACTAAACCTAAATTAGACATTACAGTTCCAACCAAAGTATTATTTTTAAACATGCCTTTTTCTTTTAAATAATTACTATAAATAGCCATTATTTTATCTCCGTCTACTACGTTACCTAATTCATCAACCATCAAACATCTATCAGCATCACCATCATATGAAATGCCACATGTCAAATTATTGTCAACCACAAACTTTTGCAAACCTTCTAAGTGAGTTGAACCAGCATTTTCATTAATATTTAATCCATCTGGTTCATTATTGATAATCATATATTCAACATTTAATTCTTGAAATAATTTTTCAGCTGTTTTGTAGGATGCTCCATGTGCAGTATCAAGTCCAATTTTTATTCCCGCAAAATTCTTTCCAGCAACTGTGCTTTTTAAAAAATCAACATAATCATTAATTGCATTATTTTCATAATAATATGTTCCAACTTTATTAATATCATTTGATAATTTAAAATCATTTAAAATAATATTTTCTATTTCTTCTTCTATTTCATCCTTTAATTTAAATCCTTCATTATTAAATACTTTTATTCCATTATATTCACTTGGATTATGACTAGCACTAATCACAAAACCACCATCTGCTTTATATTTTTTTATTAGATAAGATACAGCAGGAGTAGGAATTACTCCAACGTCTATAACATCAGCATTTTCACTAAGTATTCCTCCAATTAATGCATGTTTTAGAGCATCTTTTGATATTCTTGTATCACAGCCTATTATAAATTTTAATTTATCTTTATCTCTTTTTAAAACTTTTGCAACACTTACTCCTAATTTCATGGCAAGCATTACTGTTAAGTTATCATTTACTATTCCTCTTACTCCATCTGTTCCAAATAATTTTCCCATTATCTTTCTTCCTTTCTAACGATGTTATCCATACTTTTTACTATGCAATCACTTGGTATTACTCCTCTTACCATAGTTAATGGATAAATATTTGTATTAGGTAATACAATAGTTCCAGGATTTAAAACACATCCACAACCCACTTCAACATGATCACCTAAAAATGCTCCAATTTTACGCATTCCAGTTTCTTTGCCATCTATTATTATATTCTTTTTATCACTTTTTAAATTTGATATTATACTTGATGCCCCCATATGTGAATATGAACCTAGTATTGAATCCCCTACGTAACTAAAATGTGGTACTTGAACATTGTCAAAAAGTATCGCATTTTTAACTTCACAAGAATTACCAAATACTGTATTTTTTCCAATAATTGCATTTCCTCTTATAAAAGCACAATGTCTTACTTCAGCATTTTCATCAATTATACATGGACCACTTATACATGCACTCTCACTTACTTTAGCACTTTTATGAACCCAAACATGTTCTTTTACTTCTTCATAATCGCTATCTAAATTTTCACCAATTGATAATATAATATTTTTTATGTTCGGAAGAATTTCATAAGGATATTCATAATCTAATATATATGAATAAGCTATACTTCCATCACTTAAATAAATATCTTTTGTCTTCATTAATTTAACGCTTCCTTTTCTATTTTATCATTTATCATTTTAATTTTTTCATTTATCTTATTTATATCAACATTTAATTTAAATGTTTCATCACTAATTCCATATTTTTCTTTTATCTTAAATATCTTATATGCACTATTATTTATTTTTTCTATATCATACTCAAAATTTTTCATCTTTTTAAAAAGTTTTTCAAATACTTTAATATCATTTTTCTTATATTTTATTGTTAATATATCACATGATGCATCAATACAGTTCTTAGTTTTCTTATATACATTACTAATAATTCCACTTTTCATTCTAAAATCATCTGTAACAATTAATCCTTTGTATTTTAAATTTTTCTTTAATAAATCATTAACAGAACTTTTATTTTGCATTATTTCTTTGTTTCCATAACCTTTAATTTTAACCCTGCCTAACATTATAGCATCAGATCCATTTAAAATTGCATTTTCAAAAACTTTCATATCTTTATTCTTTAATTCTTCAATATTTTTTATTTTAGGTATTCTAACCATGTAATCTTTTTCTGATAAAGATATACTTGGAAAATGCTTTATAACAGAGATTATTTTATTTCTTTGGAGAGTTTTCATAAAAGGTATACCATATTTAATAACTCCTTCATAAGTATTTGCATAGCTTCTATTTCCAATAGTTTTATTTTTATCTCTATAAATATCTAATGTAGGAGCAAAATTCATGTTTACTCCGACACTTTTAAGTAAGTAAGCAGTTATTTCATTAATGTACTCAATAATTTTAATGTTATTCGTGTCACCTTGTTTTTTAGCACTGTACATTTTAATTATATCTTTTGGAAATCTATTAACTCTTCCATTCTCCTGATATATTGCAATAAATAAAGGTATTTTATTATCTGAGTTTACTTTTTTTAATTTATTTATAAAACTATTCATAGTCTCTAGGGAAGTATAATTTTTTTTAAAAAGAATAACCCCACCAATTTTATATTTTTTTATTATTTCTATTATTTCATCATTTATTTCATATGTATCTAAGCCAAGCATGAACATTTGTCCAAACTTTTCTTCTAATGATAATTTATTAAAATCCATTTTACCACCATATTTACAAATCAATTATATCAAATGTAGTCTAAATAAGTAAAGAAATATAGATATTTTTTTCATTAAAAAAAAGGTATTATAATACCCTCTTTAAGAGTGTTCTAAAAGGTTGACAAATTCCCTTTATTTTATCAACCTCCAGGTAAGTAAGTTTTTCCTCTTACTTATTTTCTATCTTTTTGTTAATAGAATACTATAAAATTTTTGCTAATTCAAATATTTTGAAACAAGAAAAAACCACAACAAGGTTTGTGATTTTTTCTAATAATTAATCTTTTGGTTTAAATACAAGTGTAAAAATAAAGGAAAATACTATAACACTAACTAGAGATACAGATGAAGAGCATAATAGTTTTGAAAAGAGTCCTAATACTCCATTTTCTTCATAGCCTATTAATCCGGATGAATAAAGACTGTGACCAAAATTAGAAATAAGTACTGTTGCTCCTGCTCCAAAACAACTTATTAATTTATCATATATACCAAAAAATGATAATAATGCCCCAATAACTGTAACTGAACTTGTTATATGTCCAGGTGTTAATTTAGTGTTATCTAAAACAATTTGGCAAAGCATACAAACAATTCCAGAAAACAAAAATGCTTTTATAAATAACATTACATTACCTCCAAACTTACTGCATGACTTATTCCAGGAATAGTCTTTTTTTGATTTACAAAAGTTGTACTATGGAGAGCTCCTGTTGCTATAATAAGAATTTTTTTATATTTTTTTGAAGATAGTATTTTATTAAACAAAACTAGAGGTAAACATGCTGGACCACTTCCACCAGAATATGTATCTTGACTTTTTAAGTATAATTCACATCCAGCATCAGTATGATTTTTAAGCTTTATATCGTACTCTTTCTCAAAATATTTTTCAAATATTTTTCCTCCGATACATCCTAAATCTCCAGTTAAAATCAAGTCATAATAATCAGCATTTCTTTTTAAATCTTTCAAATGTTCATATAAAGTAAGTGCTGCAGAAGGTGCCATAACTGCTCCTAAATTGTTAGCATCTTTTATACCCTTATCAAATACTTTTCCAATAGTAACCGATTCTATTTTTAATTTTCCCGAACCCTTAGTTAATAATACTCCTACACTTCCAGTTGTAGTAAATGTTGAAGTATGCGGTTTTGGACAACCATATTCAATTGGATATCTAAATTGTCTTTCTGCAGTTAAATTATGAGAACTTGTTACTCCTAAAATATTTTTTATCGAAGAATTTTGTAAGAACATACTTCCTACAATTAATGATTCACAAAATGTTGCACAAGCACTATAAACTCCTAGAAAAGACACATCTTTATTTAATACAGCATAATTTGTAGCAGTTATTTGGTTTAATAAATCTCCTCCTACTAATAGATTAATATCTTTAATAGTTAAATTATTTTTATTTAAAAGACTATCACATACTACTTTTTGCATTTTAACTTCTGCATCTTCAAACGTCTTTTCACCAAAATAATAATCATCCATTTTTATGTCTATTTTTTTTAATCTACTATTTTCTTCCATCGGTCCAGATACTGTAAAAAAATCTTTTATATAAGTATCATTAAATTTTAAACTAGCCATATAATATCACCTTTAAAATAATTAAGAAAAATGCACTAACTATACCATATAATATTACTGAACCTGCTAATTTAAAAATATTTGCTCCAAGACCTGTAATCATTCCATCTTTCTTATAATCAATAGCTGCACTTTGTACACTATGAGCAAAACCTGTTGTTGGAATTATTAAACCACACTTTGCTTTGCAAACCCAATTATCAAATTTGCCAATTGCAGTCATAAATGTTGCAAACAATATTAAAATAAATGCTAGCCATGCATATGAATCTACTCTTCCTAGACCAAAAGATTTCATTAAAATGTTTACTACAATCTCTCCAATAAAACCTATACTACCTCCTATTAAAAATGCTACTATCGCATTTCTTAATTTAGGTTCTTTAGGACTTAGTTCTTTAACTAATTTTTTATAACTTTCATCACTCATGTAATCACCATTAATATTATGGAATTAATTGGTATTAAATATTCAAATAAATTAACTGCTTAAATAATTATACATTTTTTCTAAGCTTCTTTTTTCATATCTTGATACCATTACTTGAGTCATGTTTAATTTTTTTGCAACTTCACTTTGAGTTAAATCTTCATAATATCTTGATTTAATAATATTTTTTTCATCACCTGTTAAAACTCCCATACAATCATCTAATAAAATCTTTGTATCTACGTCTTCACTTTCTTCTTGGATAATTCTGCCGACTTTCTTATCTTCATCATCAATTGAATCTATTTGCATAATACTACTACCACTAAGTAAGGCAAGTTCAATATTATGAAGACTTATACCAGAATATTCTGATAGTTCTAAATTACTTGGTATTTTACCTAACTTTTGGGCAAGTTCATATCTTAAACATTCAATTTTCTTATACAATCTTAAAATATCTTTACTTATTTTTATGTCTTTATTACTTGCAAGCAAAAACATTTCTCCATAAATATAATCATGAGCATAACTAGAAAACTTAGCATTACTATCCTTTTTATAGTTTTTTAATGCTTTTAGTAATCCTACTACACCAGCTTGATATAAATCTTCTTTTGGAATACCATAAAAATAATTTGCTATTTTCCATATCAATCTGCTATTATCTTCTATTAGTTTTTCATAGTTCATTTTTACACCTCAATCATTTTTAAAGCGAGTTTTTCTTCAGATAATGACAAAAGATGTAACCTTTTAAAAAGACTATTAAACTTTTTGTTTAACTCACATAAGATAATCTTTCCTCCATTTCTTTTTAATATGCATTTTATTTTTAGTATTGCATCAATACCAGATTCATCAACCTCAGTAAGATCTTTCATATTTATAATTACTTTTTTTATTTTATGTTTCTCTAATACTGGAATTATATAGTTGTAAATTTTAAATGTTTTATTCTTTTTTAAACTTCCTTTTAATCTTATTATAAATATTTGCTGATGGTATTCTAAATCTAGTTTTAACATTTTATCACCTGCTATTATAATATAGAACATATTTTTTCTTTTTTAAACACATTCGACATGGTATGACAATAAGCATATTTTTCTAACAAAAAAGAAATATTATTTTTCTTCTAATATTTCTTTAATTTTATTTTGAGTAACACTTATAGAGTCTTCATTTGGTATCATTACATATAATTTTTGATTTTTATATGAATAAGTAAATTCACTACCATCTGTACCATTTAAAGTATTACTTTCAAATTTCCAATCTCTTTTTTTACTTATTTCCTTTTTTATAAAACTTTTCATAGTATTTGATGGCATATTAGTTAAAAATGCTCCATCTAATGAATTTAATAAACCAGTATATTTAGTTATAATTTTAGGACTACTTGCTTTTTTAATTACAGCTTCTAAAACTTTAACTTGATTTTTTCCTCTCCCTAAGTCTCCTCCAGTAACATGCTTTCTATCTCTAACAAATGATAATGCTTCTTCTCCATTTAATTTAACCATACCTTTATTAAAGGTAAAATTATCATTTGTAGTAAATGTTTCATCATTATATACTTCAATACCTTCAAGTAAATCAATTATTTTAACTACTGAAGTAAAATTAACTTTAAAATAATAATTTATCTCTGTATCTAATAAATTTTCAAGCGCATAAATACTTGTATCTATTCCATAAATTCCAGCGTGAGTAAGTTTATCTTTATAACTACTATTATTTATTTTTACATAGTAATCCCTTGGAACCCATGTAATTAATATTTTTTCAGTTTTAGGATTTACAGTAATTACTATATTAACATCACTTCTACTAGTTTGAGATATCTTTCCGTAAGTATCCATTCCAGTAACATAAATATTAAATGGATCTTTATTTATATCTACTTTATTTAATATATCTTTTATATCATCTTTAATAGTAATTCGATAAATAACTTTTAATTTACTATAAGACTCCTCATCATCTTTAATTAAATCAAGTTCACTTTTTTCTACTAATACTGCATCAACTTCATTATTTATAAGTGAATAAATCATTTCTGAAACATCATCTTTATTTATATAGTTAAGTTTAACTTTTTTATTTATTTTATTTTTACCTTTTTTTAATTCTTCATTATCTTTATCATCTTTTGTAAAAACATCTTTATTATTTAAATCTTTTAATTTTTTATATTCACTATCTTTTAGTACTACTACTTCATAAGTTTTCAAAGAATAATTACCATTTGTGATACCTTCTAAAAATCCTATCGTACTTCCTAGATATACTTCAGCAAATATAACTGAAACTCCTAAAATTATACTTAAAAATATTCCGATTATTCTAAGACCTTTCTTTTTACTAAAATTTAAGAAAAACATTCCTATTACTAATGCTAATAATAAAATAATTACAAGAATTAATATTAATAATGGTAATACATTTAAATATATAAGTAAACCAGTTAAAACAATAAATATTATCCCAAGTAAACTTGTAACTATTATACTTAATATTTTCTTTTTCTTTTTTTTCATATAGTCACTTCCTTAACTTATTATAATACATTAGAAAGCTTTGATAATTGTATTAATATCTAGTTGACATTTTTTATGTAAAGTATAATCTATTTTTTATTATTTTTAGTAAGTATTCTTATAAGATTTTCTAATCTATCTAAAGCATCTTCTAATTTATCTGTTTCATTTTCTTTCTTATCTTTTTGCAATTCAACTGATTCTAATTCACTAAATGTAATCTTTAAATTTAGCTTTAAATTACTTAAACAATAATCTTCTAACATTTTTTCAAATTCTTTAAAAAATTGCATTATATGATCAATTAATTTAATATTAACTCTTAAATTTGTTATACTATCTTCTTCACTACTTTTATATATTGTTTCACACTTAAGTCCTTCAGGAGTTCTTCTAACTTTATTACCATATGTTAAATAATCATTAAATAAACCATCTTTATCTTTTAATCTAATTACTAAAATACTATCTTTACTACCTAATCTTTCATAATATAAATAAGCATCATTAATTATTACATTATTTTTTTCTAGAACACCTTTTATAATACCTCAATATATTCTAGTGGTTTTAAATCAATTAAATAATTATCCATAATTTATCCTTTCATATATCTTTTTAAAGTTCTTACTGTATTTTTATTTAAATCTCCTACAACTCGTTTATCAGTAAGTCTTATATCATCTTCTATATCTAATAATTCTCTATAAAATGTACCAGATATATCACTTATTTCACATACTTCCATTTGACCTAAACATAATGGATTTGCTTGTCTAATTTTAGGTTTTGAAACTATAATTAATCCTTCATCACTAATACTATAATCTACTTTTTTAATAGATAATATATCTTCTAATACATCTTTTTTATCACTAGATAATATTTTTTCTATTATTTCTCTTTCACTTAAATTAAATAAGTCATCTTCAGTAACAAGGCCTATATCTTCATAATATTTTAAAGCAAGACCTAAAACTTCCATCATATATCTATCTTCTTTTGTAAGTAGTACTCTACTATATGATCTAATACATTCAAAAAAATCTTCATAATCCGAATCTCTAGTTTCACTTAAAACTATTTCACCAGAAAAATCTCTTAATCTTTCATTACTTAAATCAAAATTCATCCCATTTAAACTACTAAAATATGTCAACATATAATATAACTTTTGTATTTCAGGGAAAGTATGAGTTTTAGATAAAAGCACTGCAGCAGTTAATATTCCATCAACTCTATCTAGACAAAGTGCAGGTATTTCTTTATCAATTAAGGGATAATCTTCTTTAGTACATACACTTTCTAAAGAGATACCATCTTCATATAAATATTCTAGTATTTCTTCATCTTTTGAAAGAATACTTTTTACAGATAGTTCATCATCAGATTGAGTAAGTGCATCTCCTTTTTTAAATGAATTTACGTGAGCAAATGAAAGAGTTCCAACATCATGAAAAAGTCCTGCTAAAGAAACTTTTAAATCTTCGCTTAATTTCCAGGCAGTATACGCTACATTTTTAGAGTGATCATATCTACTATAATATTCACTTGGTCTTAGTCTATCAATAGATATATAATCCATTCCACAAAACATACCAATACCTTTTAATCTTTTTAAAGTTTTAGTGTTTAAATACTTATCAATTAAATCTGTAGATCCTTCTTTATTTAACTCTGCATATTTTTGAGCAAACATAAAACTCACCTTATTTCATGTGAGTTATTATAGCATATACACTTTATTAAGTCATTAATTAATAATTTGTTTTTTCTTATTAATATAGTTAGTTATAAGCATCAATATTATTATAAATATAAGCATAATTAAAATATTTAATGATAAGTTTTTTATGATTTCATTAGTTAAATTTTCAGTAGTTTTAATTATTTCATTATTTGAAATGTAATAATATGATGGAAGTATATGTGCAATAGATATTACATAATTTGGCATATAATTTAATGGTACAAAAGCCCCACATAAGAATGATGTACCTAAGGCTACTACATTTACTATACCACCTAAAGCATTTTTATTTTGAGTAATAGTACCTATACAAAATCCTACTACTAGAGAAAGTATTGCAAATACAAATGAGTTTATCATATATAATATTCCATTTAAACTAAACATTAATCCTTTAAATATGATAATACTTGCAATAATATATAAAATCCACATACTTATTACTAAAATACTATTAGCTAAAAGTACTATTTTATTATATTTTTTATAGTCATAACTACTTATAATAGTTCTTTTATAAACATTTTCTTCTTTTATACAAGATAAAATCATACTAATTACATATACACAACCTGCTAAAAATGCATAATTTAAAAAGTTATAATAGTTTGATACTTTTTGTAATTCATTAATATTTAATTCAGTTTTTAAGCTTACTTTAGTGTGATCTTCCAAAGTATTATTTAACTTTTCAGTAAGTGAGTCACCACTATAGTAATCTTTATATATTAGTGCATACTTTATGTAACTATCTAACATCATTTTTTCATATGATGATGATGCATCCTTAGTAGTTTTTATTTTTACATTGGGACTTTTTCCATTTAATATATCTTTAGTAAATGATTCATCTAAATATACTACAAAATTAATATCTCTATAAAATAAAGCATCATTAATCTCTTCATCATTGTTTGTATCTATATCTTTTCTTAAATTACTATGTTTACTCATATAATCTATATAATTTTTAGAAAGATATTCATTATCTTTATTTATTATAATTATATCTGGTTTTGATTCAGTAAAATTATTTACTTCTTTATTAGCAGTTTCATTTAATATAGTTATACCAAATAACATAAGAGTATATAAAATAATTAAACCTTTTAATTTATATATTAATTTAAATATCGTTTTAAATACTATCATATTTTTCTCTCCTTAAACTTACTAGAGATATAATAAAACATATTATTATAAATATTATTAAATATATAATATTATTTAAATATCTTTCAGTAGAATTATAATAATATAGTGAATAAAATCCATCAGTTATTAAATTATTTGGATTTAATTTGTTTAATATTGGTATATTTTTATCTATAACATATTTTAGAGTTACTCCCATCATACCAGATAATACTGAATATATCATAGAAATAGCAATAATTAAACCTGTTTTTGTTCCTTCATCTTTTCTTATACAAGTAGAAACTAAAAGTCCTAGACTTATGCCTGCTAGACTTCCGATTAAAGATAGTATTATTACAAGTAATAAATTAGAACCAAAATTTACGTGTAATATAAAATATAAAAATGATATAAGTATAAAAATACCAAGTACACTTATTAAATAACTTCCTAGAAGACTACTTAAAATAATAATACCTTTTTTAGTAGGAGATACTGCTACTCTTTTACCTTTACTACTCATATTAGCTAAATTATTATTTATTGCAGTAAGACCAAGTAATCCGCCATACATACAAGCCATTGCTATTAGAGTAAAATATTCAATTTGCATATAACTTAAATTTTTTAGGGATATATCTTCTATTTCAACATTATAAGTATTAATTTCACTTATGATATTATCTTTAATTTCTAAAATATTTTTATCATATATATTATTTTTAATATTATTTTCAACTTCTTTATTTATGCAATTTTCAATAATAATTTTATTTTCCTCAATTTCTTGAATTACATATTTTAGTATAGTTTCATTAATACCATTTTCTTTTACTGCAATATTACTCTTACCATCTTCTATATAAAAGTAACCTTCAATTTTATTATCATCTAATAATTTATCTGCATTTTCTTTATCTGTATATGTTATATTAAATATTTTTTCTTCTTTAGAAAGCGTTTCTAAAATATTTTTATAATAGTTATCTTGTTCTAATTCTTTATTATCTATTACTGCTATTTCAAAAGTATTTAGCATTTCATCTTTTTCAATACTTGAAAATGCCATGTTAAAGAATAATCCTAAAATAATTGGAAAAGCAAAAGTCCAAAATATTAATGATTTATTTTTAAAAAGAGTTTTAATTGTATATTTTAAATTATGAGTAAACATTAGTCTCTTAATCCTTTCCCAGTTAAACTTAAGAAAACATCATTTAAAGTAGGTCCAACTACCTCTGTTTTAGCTTTAATATTTGATAGTTTCTTTAACTCTTCACTTGTTCCTTCTGCTATAATTTTCCCTTTATCTAAAATAATAATTCTATCACAAATAATTTCTACTTCTTCCATATAATGAGTTGTATATATTATAGTAGCACCATTATCTCTTAATTTTTTTATACCATCTAAGATATTATTTCTACTTTGAGGATCAACTGCTACTGTAGGTTCATCTAAAAAAATTAATTTTGGTTTATGGGATATTCCACAAGCTATATTTAATCTTCTAAGTAATCCTCCAGATAATTCCTTAGGTAAGTATTTTTCAAATCCATTTAATCCAACTAAAGAAATTGCTTCTTCAATATATTTTTTTCTTGTTTCTTTATCATTAATATAAAGACCACAAAAATAATCGATATTATCATATACATTTAATTCACTAAATACTGCTACATCTTGAAAAATAACACCAATATCTTTTTTTATGTCATATGAATCTTTGGACATATCTTTTCCAAATATAGAAATTGTTCCGTTTTCATATTTAAGAAGACCTAATATTGTATTAATTGTAGTACTTTTTCCAGATCCATTCGGACCAAGTAAGCCAAGTATTTCTCCTTCATAAACATAAAAAGATAAATCATCTACTGCAACTTTATCTTTATATTTTTTAGTTAAGTTTTTTACTTCAATTACTTTTTTCATTTAAACACCTTATTTCTAAAAAATATTCTATCATATTTAATAGTTATATGTCATGATTATTCGTGACAAATAATATTATTTCATAGTATAATTTTAATAATAAAAAGAAGGAGACAAGATGAAAAAGAAAATTATTTTATTATTAGTAATATTTTTTTGTTTAAGTAGTACTGGCTGTACTAAAAAAAGTAATGATGAAAAGAAAGACTTATTAGATAACAAATATACTAATAAATTTGAGTGTTCAAGAAAAGAAAGTTTACAAAAAAAGCAAGTATTTTATATGACTAAGGAGGAAGCTTTGGAAGATGCTTTAGAAGATGAAGAAGCTATTAACATTACTTATATAAGAAGTTATGATTTTAATAAAAAAGGAGATAAGTTACTTGCTTATTATGATATAACTGAATATAAATATAATATTAAATATGATATGGAAAAACAGAAAAAGTTTTATGAAGATGAATGTAGTAAAAAAGATACTGAAGTTTATAAAAACTGTAACGTTACTTTAAATAATGATACTATAACAGTTATTTCGGAAGTTAATTTAGATGCTGAAGAAAGTAAAAGTTGGTTATCTAATCAAACAATTAATTCTTTAAAAGAAAATTATGAATCATCACCTTATACTTGTAAATAAAATAAACATTTAAAAATCAACTATTTTTTGGTAGTTGATTTTCTTTTAGTTCGGGAGAACTTTTTCTATTTTTATGTCTTCGTTGACAAGATTTTTTAATTAAGACTTAGTGTGTAAGGATCTTCTATTTCTCCAGTTCCTCCGGTTATTTCAATTTCTTTTTTTAAAGATATTACTGGTCTAACTCCAAGATTTTGACTAATCACTCCTGTAATACTTCCTGAACTATTAACAAAAAAAGTGTTGTTAAAAAATCCAATTGCTGATGGAGTTAATAATAAATAATTTTCTCCAGATTTTATATATCCTGCTGGATCAACAAGTTTAGCTTCACTATAATTTAATAAACCAACTGGATAATTTAAAGCATTATTTCCATAGCCTTCTTCTCCACCATTTTCAACAGATAAAGTGAATTGATCATTTTTATTACTACAAGTTAATTTTGAGGAATCAAATGTTAACATATTATTTGCATTATAGTTGTTAGAATTAGGATTAAAAACTCCAAAACTAGTAATAGTTCTATTATTACAAAATATTGCATTTTCTAAATAATTTGTTATATTTGTCATATTTGTTTTGTACCAATTATCTACTACAGTTTTTATGGCAGAATTTGTTTTATTTACATCTGGTGCATGAAGCATAGATTCTATAGCTGTACTAATAGTCATTCCACCAGTTAAAGAATAATAATATATTTTTCTGTTGATAATTTTTTGACTTAAACCTGTACTTTTGCTAACTGTACTACCAATTATATAATAAACTGTATAACATGTTGTGCTTGTTGTCAAACATGTATATCCATAATTTGCTAAAGCATCTTCAGCCATATCTTCCAAAGTACCTCTTTTAGTAGTTTTTAAAGTATATTTAGCTGTTGAAGATGAATATGTAACATTATTTCCAAAATAATAATTAGTAGTTGTATCTGTTAAAGTTTGTTCATTTAAAGCATAAACTTTATTATACATGTAACCGACATAAGCTGGTGAAGATCCTGCAAAAGTATTACCATTGTTAAAATAACTTTTTCCTACTTGAGTTGATGAACCAGTATTATTACATTTATTACTTTCAGAATATGTTCCATTATACAAAAGTTTTACTCCATCTGTTTCGCTAGTTCTTACCATTTTCCAACAATAATTATTTAATACTAAATTATTATTAGTTATGCTTCCCTTGTAATAATAAATTTCTTTCCCAGTTTCATCCGTTGTTTTTGATACTCCATTATTATTTACATAATCACTGGTTATTTTATCATAAACAGTATTATTTTTTTTATCAAAATACAAGTAACAATAAATAGTTTTTTCAGTATCTAAAGATACTATCCCATCATTAAACTCTAGTGTTAAATCTATCTTTTCTCCAGAGTTATCTGTACATATACTTTTTTCTGTATTTAATTTATATCCAGTTGTTGGAAATGTATTTGTTTCAGTATAATTACCATTTCCGTCATCAATCATTACTGCAAAAAGATTATTGGTTTTATTATCCAATAATTTAATGTCATCTAATGTATTATTTTTATTACCAAAACTTTTAATTCCCAAAAATAAAGTTATTATTTCTATTCCAAGAAGGAGTTTCACAACCCCCCCCCCGGAAGTCTATTTTTTTCATTTTATCAACCTCCGAGTAAGTAAATTTTTTCTCTTACTTATTTTCTATCTTTCTATAAGAATAATACTATAAATTAATAATTAATTCAATATTTTTTAAAATTATTCTTCTTTTTTTAAAACTAATTTTATATCTTCATCGTCTTCTTTTATTGATTGATAATTACTTATAAATACTTTTTTATGTTTACTTACATCTTCTATATTACGATGTAAATAAGGAGCATAAAATAAATCTAATCCTGGATTATCTCTTAAAAATCTCATTGAAATATTTCTAAGCGATGGAAAATATGCTCTTTTTAAAGATGTATTTTCTTCCATAAATGCTGTTCCTATAAAATATACTTTTGGTAAATATAATTCTTCAACACTTTGTACTTGAGTCATAAATTTAAATTCAACTTCTTCAAGCTCTGGCATAAATATTTCTTCACAATAAGTAAGGCCTATTAAAAATTCTCCACGTATTTCTTTTAATTTTGGAAAACATACTACTTTCATACTTGGATATTTACTTAAAAATGTTAAATCTGCGGTTACTAAATTTAAAAAGTCAAATCTACCAAATTCATCACCATTTTCAAATCCTACTAAATTTGTAAAGAAATTTGTTCTAACTGATTTTATTGTACTTAAATCTGGTTTTTCACTCATGTGTTCACATGAAAGGCAAAAGCCATTACCTACTTCTTCTAGACTTCCTAATTTTAGATTACCTACTTTTGTGGCACTAGATAAAAAATAATTTTTTACTTCTTTTACATGTGGTAATATTACTTCATCAATTTCTTCAACTCTTCTTAAAAATCCTGAATTAATCACTTCTACTGAATTAGATTCAAATTCTTTTATATATTGAGTAAATCTTAAAAAGTCTTGTGGTAAAGCCTTAATATTATCAATAAACATTTTTCTAATTCTGTTTTCATCATCTAAAGTAATTCTTATATATTCGTTATTTTCTCCAAATATTTCTACTATTTTTTCATTTTCTTCATTTGTTACAATAATTTTTACTATCTTTAAATTTAATTCACTTAGGCCATCTTTAAAAGCATCATTATATAAAGATTTTTTACCACATAAAATTTGTTTTTTAGTAAAATCAATTATAAAATAATCTGTTATTAAAAATTCACTTTTATCATATTTTTTAACTTCAAAGTTTTCTATTATTATATTATCTACACAATAATAAATATTATCTATTTCATAATTAAACTTATAAAATTTACCATCTTTTGCTCTTACATAGTTAGGTAAACTAAAATCACATTCGCTTTTATTTGCTTGTTTTAAACCATAAGTTTGTTCAAAAGCTTTAGTTAATCCAGGTATTATATTATCTAAATTATTTTGAAAAGTAGCATCTGGATTAGATACTTTATGATTATATCTATTTTTTATTGACAGAAAATGAGATTCGTTTCTTAAAAATTGAATACTTATAACAGATGTACCATATTCATCTTCTCTTTTTGGCTTTTTAAAATTTTCTCTTTTTATTTCTTGAACATTATTTTTTACTGCAAAAAATACTCTACAAGTTTTTAATCTGCCTCCATTAAATGTGCATAATTCTTCATTAGGAGCATAATACTTTTTAAAACTTAAAATATCACTTTCACTTTGACATTCTACTAAAGTATAACCTACTTTTTTCATAAGTTCTTCTGGGGTTTCTGTTACAATTTCTTCTTTTTTATCTTCTATTTTTAAGAAACTATTTATGTACTTAATAAAGTAATTTTCATAATGTTCATTTTGAATATCTTTTAGTAAGTTATGACTTGGATAAAAATTTGAAAGTAGTAAATTCGAAAGTAAACCGGGAGTTTCTAGAATAGTAGAAAAATTATCACGACAAAAATGAGACATTGCCTCTCCAAATTTCTTTTTGATTATTTTTAAATCACTACTCATAATAACCCCCATAACCAGAGTCATATTATATAATAATGTTATATTTATTGCAACAAAAAAAGCCCTATTAGGCTATTTTTGTAATTTTGATATTATATCCACCATTTGGACTTTCTACTAAAACTGTATCCCCAACTTTGTGGTCTTTAATAGCACATCCAAGTGGACTTTCTACAGAAATTTTATTATTAAATGGATCGGCTTCAACTGAAGAAACTAATTTATATTCATCTACTTCACCATCTTCATCTTCTATAGTTATCATTGAACCAATAGCTGCTTTATTACTATTTTTCTTAGTATCTACTATTTTGCTATGTTCTAATTTATATTCTAATTCTTTAATTCTTGCTTCTATTTGTGCTTGATCATTTCTTGCAGCATCATAATCAGCATTTTCAGATAAATCACCCATAGCTCTAGCTTCTTTTAATGCAATTATTACTTCTTGTCTTTTTACATTTTTTAACTCATTTAATTCAGTTTCTAATTCTAGATAACCTTCTGCAGTCAATTCAAAAAAATCTTCTTTTTTCATATTTGAAAATCCTCCTTTTTAATCAACTTACAAAATAATACTATAAAACAATTTCTTTGTCAATCATAATTTTGTCTTTTATAATATATGTAAAAGTACAAATAATGATACATTAATTTTTAGTAAGTCTTCTTACTCTTGTATAATCTGATCTTCTTTTAGGCATCTCAAAAGCCTTTAAATATTGCTTTAAAAAATATATTTTATCTAAGTTATTTGAAAAAATCATATCACATATTTCTAAAGCTGGATTTAGATCTACTTCATTATATACTTCTAGAGAAAAGTCTTTTTTCTCTATAGTTTGTAATCTTTTAGTTATTGTATCGTCGTCAAAAGAAGGAGATTTTGCAAATAATAAAAGTCTTGCTAAAAAGTTTACATTATTTTGCCAAATAGTGGCATTAAGTGAGCCATTTGGACATCTAAATTCAATTGTATTATCACTACTATATGTAGATTTTCTTACTTTATAAAAATTAATTCCTTGATCTCTTTTGTAAGATACTGTACTTAAAATACTTTTAAGATTTGCTTTATCTGCTACAAGTTCTGGATAATCAATTAATAAATTATTTCTTAAAGGTTCTGCATAAGAAGATATTGATGGTCTTCCTGTTTTAAATTCGCCATAACAAAATCTATAAATAATATTTTCATATACTTCCCATAGTTTTATAAAATTAAGCCAGTATTCTTCTTTACCTTCTAAAATATGTGCTCCTATGTGAATGTGTCCCCCACTATTTACAGATATAGTTGCATACTCTTCAAGCATTTTACAAAGATTATCTAATTCTATCCAAGTTTTTTCTGTATCTGTAAATATTGGTGAATCTAATTCTCCTCCATGAGTTAGAGAACTATCACTTGTTCCAGTCCAATTTAGCGATATTTTTTCACTAATTTCTAATTCATCAAGTGCTTTACTTATTAACTCTCCTTTTGCATATTCATATTCTATTTCTAAACCAAATGTTATATCTTCTGGCAAATTAATTCTACTTCTTAATTTCAAATAGTATTTATTAATTAGTGCTATTAATGTAAGTAGGTCACTACCTTTTATTTTAGATAGACTATCATTACTGCTTGGACTAATAAATTTAAATATTAATTCATCATTTTCTAAATCATATTTGTATTTTTCCATCTTTAATTTTCCTTTAATCTACTTAAATTATCTTTTGTAATTTTAAGTCTTCTTATTAATTCATCTTTATCTATTTTTTGATAATCTTTTTCAATTTCTAATAAGGCTTCTTCAAATGAATAATCACTTATTTTTTTTCTAAGTTTATTAATAAGGTATCCAAAAAAACAATTATCTAAAAGCCATATTATGATATCTATTAAATCACTATTAAAATCTTGTTTAACTATTATGCAATCATTATTATCTACATCATATATAACTGCTTCAAAATATCCATCACTTTCTAATTCTTTATAATTAATGTTATTTTTTACTTCTCTTCTTTCTGAAATTTTTTCTTTAAATAAATCATCTAATGATGTTGCATCGCCTGATTTTATAATATTTTTAATTGTTTCTTCATCTATTTTAGGCATATGATAAACACTAACTAATCTTTCATATAATCCATCTTCATTCAAGTCCCATTTTCCATAAAAAGAAACAGTACTTAAAGTACTTTCGAAATTTGTATATTGAAGTACTTGTTTTTCATTACCTTTGTTATCAAATTCTTTTCGTATTCTTAAATTTTCTTTCTTATCATCATATACAAAAGGTGTCATACCAATACATGAAAATATTTTAAAAGTTACTGATGCAGTTACTAAGTATGGTAAAATTACTTTTAAAAATGCTAAATGTGTTTTCAAATTTTTCATTAAAAATAATTTTGCATTATAAGATTCTGTATGATTAATCATTCTTTGATATTTTTTCATTTGACTTTCTAAATTTAAAATAATTCTTTTTCTTTCGAGTTCAATTATTTTATCATCTGTAAAACCACTTTTTGACATGATATACCCCCTAAGGCAAAAAATATGATAGCATATACTATCATATTTTACAATCTTACATCATTATATTTTTACTCTCATCATTGCATATTTTGGTAATTTAAATGGTACTTTTAATTTAACAATCATTTTTGGATGTCTTGCTACTTCAATATTATTACCATCTTCATCAATAATTTCTTCAATTTTGTATTCTAGTGTATCAATGTTTGGGCCAATAAATTCTACTACATCTCCTACTTTAAAATAATTTCTTTCTTCTAAAGTTACAATTCCATCTACTTCATTATAATCTAGAACAAAACCTAAAAAGTCTTGATTTGATACTTCAACTCTATCGCCAAAATAACTTTCTTCATAGGTTGGAAATTTATTATAAAATTGTGGTACAGTTTCTCTATTTGCTACTCTATTTAATACTTTTGTATAATACTTTTCATCTTTATCTGTAAATGTATTATTAAGTATTTTATCTATCATTTTTCTATAACACATTATTACAGTACCAATATAATATACTGAACGCATTCTTCCTTCTACTTTAAATGAATCAATATTATTTTTTATCATATCTTTTAAAAAACTACTCATATTTAAATCTTTACTCATAAATGAAAATTCTGGTAATTCTTTATTTTCCGTATTAAATACCCATCTACATATTTGAGCACATCCACCACGATTAGAATCTCTATTAGTACAGTAGTTTGATAATACACATTTACCACTTATTGATGTACACATTGCACCATGTATGAAACATTCTACTTCAACATTAGTTTCTTTTTTTATTTTTATTATATCTTCTCTAGTAGCTTCTCTACCTAAAACTATTCTAGTTACACCTTCGTTTTTCCAAAAATTAATAGCTTCATAATTTAAAGTACTTGCTTGAGTAGAAAGTATGATATCAAGCCCATATTTTTTTGCTTTTCTTATTGCTACTATATCAGATGATATTACAGCATCAACATTTATTTTCTTTAACTCTTTTAAATAATCATCTAATCCAATTAAATTATTATCATGAAATACAATATTTACTGTTGTGTAGATTCTTTTATTTAAATTGTGAGCAAACTCTACTGCTTCTTTTAATTCAGGAATACTAAAATTTTTAGCATTTGCTCTTAAGCTATAATCTTTGCCTCCGACATAAACAGCATCTGCTCCATATAAAAGAGCCAGTTTTAATCTATCTAAATCTCCAGCAGGAGCTAGTAACTCAGTCATCTAAATCCCCCTTTAACTTATAAATTGTTTCTGTATATAAAAATCCTTCATCTTCATCATCAAATACATTATCACTACTCAAAAATCTTTCTATGAATGATGGAGTAATAAATGCAGAATTTATAAAGAAATATAAAGCATTTAAATCTAATAATTTTTTACCATTAAATATTTTATCGTGATAAAAATATGTACCATATTCATTTTCATATAATAAAAATTCATGATTAGTGTTTTCTATTAATAAAGGATTAATTTTAGGTATATTATAGTATTTACTATAGTTATCTATTAATTTTCTTCTTGAATACATTACTCCTACTAAACCGTATACAAATAAAGTTACTTTATTTGGTAGTTTATTTACTATATATTCTGTTTCTTCTTTAGTAATATCTGTCGATAATATTACTGAGTCAACATATTCTAGATATATTTTACTAGATTCATAGTTAGTATTAAAATGTGATAGGTATAATATTTTTTCTAACTTTAAATCTTTTGTTAATTCAATAATACCTAAGTCATCAAAAATAATACCTATAATATTATCACTTAAATTATTTAATATTTTCTTAAGTTCAATAATACCATTATTATCAAGTATTCTATTTATAAATAAATATCCCTTTGTATTTATTTCTGAAACTAAAAAAGTATTAGGCATTCCAACAGTAAAACCTTTTAGTGGAAAAGCAAATTTACTTATACCTAATTCTTTTAACTTTATAGTATCTTCTAATTTATTAATTGTTACAATTATTTTATCCTTCATTTTTCCATGTACTAACAGAAAGTCCATCTCCAATGTCATAAAATTCAGTATTAAATTCTGGATTTTCCTTTAAAAATTCAATATAACCCTCTATTTTTTCTACTAAGCCTTTTAAATTTTTACTTTCTATTTTAGAACTTTTACCAACATATCCATGAAATTTCAAATTATCTGTAATAATAGTTCCATTAGGTTTCAAAAAATATTTATACTTTTCAAAAAATCTTGTATATTGTCCTTTTGCAGCATCAATAAATATTATATCGTATTTTTCCTTAAATGTTGGTAATATTTCTACTGCATTTCCAATAAATACATTTATTGTATTTGTTAAATTCATTTCTTTTATATTTTTTATTGCTTCACTTGCTCTTTCTTCGTCTAGTTCTATTGTATCTATTAATATAGACGAGGAGTCCTCGTCTATACAATTTTCTAATAATATTGTTGCAAAGCAAATAGAAGAATAGCCTGTTGCTGTTCCTACTTCTAAAATTCTAGCAGGCTTTTCTTTTAGTAGTATTTCTTTTATTACTTCTAATGTATCATCCATTATAATTGGAATATGCTCTTCTAAAGATTTTTTCTTTATACTTTCTATACTCAATTATCTTTCTTCTCCTTCTGTTTCTTTTTCTTCTTCTTTTTCTTTATTTGTATCTCTAAAATATTTGTTTAATAAAATGTTTCTAATCGTTCTTTTCACTGCATCATTTTTTAACTCTTGATACATTTTTTCTAATCCTTTACTGTTTAATACTTTATCTATAGCTAAATATGGTGAAATTCCTTTTTCAATTTCCTTATCTACAAAGTTCTTTACTGGATTATAACACTTTCTAACCTTTTCCTCAAAGGCTCTTTGGTCAGAGTATTTATTAAGTGTGTAGGTTAGTCAAACATATGTCACACTTTTTTGAAAAATATATAGTTTGAGTACTCTATATTGCTATAACCAATTCTCCTTGACTTTTGTATTTTTTTAGGAACTCCTTGGGGCTAAGCCATCCCAATGGTCTCATTGGGAAATTGTTATATTCTTTTCTCCAGTCTTTCCCTCTGTTCCTTAAATCTTCTAAACTGTAAAATACTCTTTTGTAATAAAACCTTTCTTGATCCTTTCTATGACTTCTTTCAACTCTTCCATTTTGCTTTGGTGTGTGTGGTTTTATTACTGTATATTCTATCCCTAGTTTTTTTAATGTATTTTCAAACATTGTTTTTTTATCTTTATTAAATGCATTCCAACTTAATCTATTTGTAAACTCAAATCCATTATCTGTTTGTATTGTCTTTATTTCTATATCATATTGTTTTTTAAAATACTTTACCAACCTCTTTGCAAATTCACTCGATGAATATGTATTGTGCTCATTTGTGAACCAGGTATATCTTATTCTTGTAAATTCATCTATTCCTGTATATTGATAATATTTCTCTCCTAATTCTTGTAACTCTGGGCTTAAGCATTTTGTTGGCACATTTTTTACATCCACTTGTACTTTATCACCTGGAAATGTTCCAGTTACCCATTCTGCTGGTTCACTTTCTTTTTTCTTGCTTGGGCACTTCTTATATATTCCTAATCTTTGTAATACATGATACAACCCTTGTATCGTTCTTGTATATCCTGCTTCCTGTAATTTTACCCATAACACAACTAATCCTGTATCTTTATTATTGTTTTTATAGTTCTTTATCATTCTTATTTCTTCTTCTGTATGCTGATTCGGATGATATCTAGGCCTTCTTGATTTATCTTTTAAACTATTTAGGCTTCCATCATATCTATCTCTCCATCTATATATTGTTCTTCTGCATTCTCCAAATTTAATTGCTGCTTTTGTTACTCCATATTTATATGAAAATTTTATTACAGACTCTTTATATTTTAATTTTTGTGTGATATTATTTCCCATAAGAGAACACTCCTTTGATAATATTGTTTGTTTGTGGTTATTTAAACAATATCATATTGAGTTGTTCTCTTTCAATATTTTTTTATATCTTAGTGTGACATATCTATTTTAAACCTATATTAGATAAACTTATTAACCCTTTAAAATAATGGAAAAATGTAAAAAGGAGAGGTGCCCCTCTCCTATACTTCTTTTGGTATTTCTATTTTATTTAATTCATTGTAATTAGATATTTTATAATTTATCTTGTCTTTGCAATAATAGCTACCTTGAAAATTGTATTCTTGTGTTGTCCCGTCTGCAAATTCAAGTATATATGTTTTTCCATTGTCACTAAAACTTATATCTGTTTTTTCTTCTATTTTAATATTATCAAGTGCATTTATTACTTTTTCTATTGACTCTTTATCTTCTGTTTTGTAATAAACATATCCACCTTCTGTTTCTTCTCTAACTCTAACAGATATTACCTCTTCTGAATTTTGCACTTTTATTTTTTTACTATCATTATTCTGTTTACTTTTATTTAGATATCCTACAAGTATAACTTCTATTAAAACTAATATTATTAAAAAAATGTAAATATCCTT